>OLQE01000012.1_pt1 | contig 157883 bp, 152 predicted proteins | sample 1643161 | NCBI WGS metagenome assembly OLQE01 (sample SAMEA3136650, study PRJEB25190) | human gut metagenome
AGGGTGGAAAACCGCAGGTTGTCTACCCTCTTGTGCGCCCGCGCGGCGTCAGCGCGTTCCTCAGGTTTGCAACTGATGCAGCAGTTTTCTTTTCTCCTGCACTATGCTATAATAAAAAACAAGGGGATGAGAAACCATGCAGATCGAAATTCGACAGTACGAGCAGCGTGACGCTGCACAGGCAGCAGAAATTTGGAACGAGGTCGTTGAGGACGGCAAAGCCTTTCCGCAGATGGAAAAGCTGGACGAGGTGACCGGTCATGCCTTTTTCACTGAGCAGACCTATACCGGCGTAGCGTACGACGCGGCAACCGGTGAACTGGTCGGTCTGTATATTCTGCACCCGAATAATGTGGGACGCTGCGGACACATCTGCAACGCAAGCTACGCCGTCAAAAAGACCGTGCGCGGACAGCATATCGGTGAAAAACTGGTAAAGCACTGCATTGCACAGGGAAAAACGTGCGGATTTCGCGTGCTGCAGTTCAACGCAGTCGTCAAGAGCAACACGGGTGCGCTGGCGCTGTACAAAAAGCTGGGATTCACACAGCTTGGCGTGATTCCGGGCGGATTTTTGAACAAGGACGGCGAATACGAGGATATTATCCCGCATTACCATGTTCTATAAAGAGAAAAGGAGAACACCATGCTTTTTTGCAATATTGATCTGTTGGATGAGAATTTTGAGTGCAAGCGCGGGCAGTACGTCGGCGTGAAGAACGGCAAGATTGCCTACATCGGCGATGCCGAGCCGCAGGAGGATTACGGCGAGCGTTACGACGGCAAACACCGTCTGCTGATGAGCGGCTTTTACAACGTTCACAGCCATGCGCCGATGACGCTGCTGCGCGGCTACGCGGAAAATCTGCCGCTGCAGCGCTGGCTGGGTGAGAAGGTATTTCCGTTTGAGGACAAAATTGACGACGAGGCGGCGTACTACGGTACGCAGCTTTCCATCGCGGAAATGCTGGCGAGCGGTACGGTTTCGTTCTCGGATATGTATTTCTTCTTCGATGGCATGATGCCCGCGATCCGCGAGAGCGGCATCAAGTGCAACCTCAGCCGTGGCCTGACCGTATTTGACGACAGCGACTACGAGAGCCTTGCCGCCTATAAGGACAATCTGCGTCTGTTGAACGAGTGGAACGGAGAGATGGGCGGTCGGCTGATCGGTGATCTGTGTATCCACGGCGAGTATACCTCGACGCCCAAGGTGGTCGAGGCGGTAGCCGCCCATGCGAAGGACGCGGGTGCGCGTATCCACATCCACCTGTCCGAGACGCAGACCGAGCACGAGGAGTGCAAGCAGCGTCATGGCCTGACGCCGGCGGCGTACATGGAGGCGCACGGCATTTTCGATTCTCCGACCACGGCGGCGCACTGCGTCTGGCTGGAGGACGAGGATTTCGATATCCTTAAGAAGCACAATGTTTCGGTCGCCTGCTGCCCGGCAAGCAATCTCAAGCTGGCATCCGGCTACGCGAACATTCCGAAAATGCTGGAGAAGGGCATCAATATCGCGCTCGGCACGGACGGCGCAGCCTCCAACAACAACCTGAACATTTTTCAGGATATTTACCTGTTCGGCGTGGTCTACAAGGGTTTCTATCACGATTCCACGCTGCTAACGCCTGCGCAGGTGCTGCACACCGCAACGCGCGCCGGTGCGCTCTCGCAGGGACGCACGGACTGCGGCAAGCTGGCGGTTGGATATAAGGCCGACTTGTGCGTCATCGATACCGATACGCCGCAGTTTACGCCGATGACCGATGCCGCCTGCAACGTGGTCTATGCGGCTCAGGGCGCGGACGTTCGCCTGACCATGGTAGACGGCGAGGTGCTGTACCGCGATGGTGAATTCAAGACCATCGACATTGAAAAGGTAAAGGCGGAGACGCAGAAGCGCACGGACGCTATCCTGCGTCGGCTGTAAGGAGGGACAACCTATGCTGACAAAAGCAAATGTAGTGGAATCTGCAGTATATCTTAAAGAAAAGCTGCCGTTTGTGCCCGAAATCGCGCTGGTGCTCGGCTCGGGCATCGGCCCGCTGGCGGATGAGGTGGAAAACCCGGTCTATGTGCCCTACGGCGAGATTCCGCATTTCAAGGTATCCACCGCGCCTGACCACGCAGGACGCATGGTGTGCGGCACACTGGCCGGACGCCGCGTTATCTGCATGCAGGGCCGTCTGCACGGCTACGAGGGCTACGCGCCGGACGAGGTGGCATATCCTGTTTATGTGCTGAAAGAGTTGGGTGTGAAGGCGCTTGTCGTGACGAATGCCTCCGGCGGCATTAACACCGGCTATCATGCGGGTGATTTTATGCTGATCACCGACCACATCAACATGACAGGCAAAAGTCCGCTGACCGGCAAAAATGATCCCGAACTCGGTACTCGTTTTCCGGATATGACGTTCGCGTACAGCCACGAACTGGGGGAAAAAGCCATGCAGGCCGCTGCGGACTGCGGTCTTCAGCTGCATCAGGGTGTATACTGCGGCGTAAACGGCCCGCAGTTTGAGACACCGGCGGAGATCCGCATGTTCCGCACGCTCGGTGCGGACGCGGTCGGCATGTCCACCGTGTTCGAGGTCATTGCAGCCGCGCACTGCGGTCTGCCGCTCGTCGGTATTGCCATGATCACCAATATGGCGGCGGGCGTGCTTATGCAGCCGCTCTCGGGCGCTGAGGTCAACGAGACTGCCGAGCGCCGCGGCGCAGAGCTGCGCCGTCTGGTGGCAAAGCTGCTCGAGAAAATTTAAGGAAAATTTCAAAAAAGTGTTGACAGAAAGCGATTTCTGCGATATACTAATAAAGCTGTCACGGAAAAGCGTTGGCAGCTTGATTTCGAGGTGTGGCTCAGCTTGGTAGAGCGCTTCGTTCGGGACGAAGAGGCCGCAGGTTCAAATCCTGTCACCTCGACCACAAAAACTCTGAAAACCACATGGTTTTCGGAGTTTTTTGCTATCTGATGAAAATTTTACTTACCACTTAATATATCGAAAGAGAGGACGGCACAGATGCAGAACGCAGAACAGAAGACCGCACTCATTGCGATGAGCGGCGGCGTAGACAGCTCGATCGCGGCTTACCTGATGCGGCAGGCGGACTTCCGCTGCATGGGCACGACCATGCGGCTGTACCGCAACGAGGATCTCGGCGCATGTAATTTCCGCACCTGCTGTTCGGAAAAGGATATCGAGGACGCAAGTGAGGTCGCATTTCAGCTGGATATTCCGTATGAGGTACTGGATTTTACACTGGATTTTCAGGAGAAGATCATCGGCAAGTTTGTCCGCACCTATGAGGCAGGCGGCACGCCCAATCCCTGTATTGACTGCAACCGCTTTATGAAGTTCGACAAGTTGCTGGATTTTGCCGAGCAGCACGGTCTGTATTACGTTGTCACGGGTCACTATGCCCGCATTGAGCAGGATGAACAGAACGGTCGCTGGCTGCTCAAAAAGGGCGTGGATGCAGGCAAGGACCAGAGCTATGTGCTGTACACGATGACGCAGCGGCAGCTGGCGCACACCAAATTTCCGCTGGGAGACCGCAACAAGACGGAGATCCGCGAGCTGGCGGAGCAGCTCAGCTTCTGCAATGCCCGCAAGCACGACAGCCAGGATATTTGCTTTGTGCCGGACGGCGATTACGTCAAGTTCATGGAGCAGTACACGGGCAAGCACTATCCGGCAGGCGATTTCCTCGATTTAGACGGCAAGCCGGTGGGAAAGCACAAGGGTGCTGTCCGCTATACCGTCGGCCAGAGACGCGGCCTCGGTCTTGCGATGGGTGAGCCGGTGTACGTCTGCGGCAAGGATATGGAGAAGAACACGGTTTCGATCGGACCGGAGACAGCACTGTTCTCGGACACTGTGATCGTAGATGACATGAACTGGATTTCGATTCCGGAGCTGACCGAGCCGATTCACATCAAGGCGAAGATTCGCTACCGCCATGCGGAGCAGCCGGTGACGGTTTCTCCGCTGGAGGACGGCCGTGTCAAGCTGGTGTTTGATGAGCCGCAAAGAGCCGCAGCGATCGGTCAGGCGGCGGTGCTGTACGACGGCGATGTAGTTGTCGGCGGCGGCACTATCGTGGATGTGCCAAAGCAGGCAGGCAAGTGAGGCGCGGCATGAAATTTCTCATTGCATCCGATATTCACGGCTCGGCGTACTACTGCGAACAGCTGCTGCAGGCGTTCGAGCGCGAGCAGGCTGCGCGTCTGCTGCTGCTCGGCGATATTCTTTACCACGGTCCGAGAAACGATCTGCCGCGCGATTACGCGCCGAAGAAGGTGATTGCCATGCTGAACGGCATGGCAGATACAATCCTCTGCGTACGCGGCAATTGCGACACCGAAGTGGACCAGATGGTACTCACGTTCCCAATCCTCGCGGACTATGCCGTCCTGCCGATAGGAGAGCGGCTGGTATACGTCACGCACGGACATCGATTCAACACGAAAACACCGCCTCCGTTGTGTCAGGGCGATGTGCTGCTGCACGGACATACGCATATCCCGGCATGGGAGCCGTTTGGCAGGGAAAACCTGTATCTGAACCCGGGTTCAGTGTCCATCCCGAAAAATGATACCGCACATGGCTATATGACACTCGAAAACGGCGTTTTTACATGGAAAACGCTGAGCGGCGAACCATATCATGAATGGAAAATGGAGAATTGAGAATGGAAAATGAAACGCAGGATGGTGTATCCCGCAGGGATAATTCTCCATCCTCCATTTTCAATTCTCAATTACTGCAATAAAAAAACCGAGGCTTTACGCCTCGGTTTTTTGCTTACGCGGGATAACTCAGTCTACCTTTACAGTCCAGCCCAGTTCATCCGGCAGCTTGCCCCACTGGATGCCGGTCAGGGTGTTGTACAGCTTGTGGGTAACTTCGCCGATCTCACCGTTGTTGATGTGAGCAACATCGCCCTCGTAGCGCAGCTCGCCAACCGGAGAGATAACAGCAGCGGTACCGGTGCCGAATACCTCTTCCAGCTTGCCGTCGTGGGAAGCCTTCATAACGTCAGCGATCGGCAGGCGCTCCTCGGATACCGGAATGCCCCAGTGCTTGAGCAGCTCGATGCAGCTCATACGGGTAACGCCCGGCAGAACGGTGCCAACAGTCGGAGCGGTGTAAACGGTGCCGTCGATCTTGAAGAAGCAGTTCATGGAGCCGACTTCCTCAACGTACTTGTGCTCAACGCCGTCCAGCCACAGGGTCTGCTCGTAGCCCAGCTCGTGTGCCTTTACCTGAGAGATCAGGGATGCAGCGTAGTTGCCGCCGCACTTGGTGAAGCCGGTGCCGCCCGGGCAGGCACGAGTGTACTCATCCTCGACGAAGATCTTAACCGGGTTGATGCCGGTGGAGTAGTAAGCGCCGACCGGAGAGCATACGATGATGAACTTGTGGGTGCGGGAGGTGCGAACGCCCAGATGCGGCTCGGTAGCGATGACAAACGGACGGATGTACAGGCTAGTGCCCTCAGCGTGCGGAACCCAGTCCTGATCGAAGGAAACAATGGCCTTGACAGCCTGAACGAAATCCTCTACCGGCAGGCTCGGCAGGCACATACGATGGTTGGTGTTGATCATACGCTGTGCATTCTTGTCCGGGCGGAACAGCTGAATGGAGCCGTCCGGGGTGCGGTAAGCCTTCAGACCCTCAAAGGACTCCATTGCATAATGGAAAACCATCGCTGCCGGATCAAGCTCAAGCGGCTGATATGGTACGATGCGGGCGTCGTGCCAGCCCTGTTCCTCATCGTGGTCAATGATCAGCATGTGATCGGTATAATGAACGCCAAAGCCGAGGTTGCTTTCGTCCGGCTTTGCTTTAGGAGTAGTAGTGCGCTGTGTTGTGATCTGCAGCATGGTTGCTTCACTCTTTCTGTATAAGAATTTGTACTCTTTTATTATAGCACTCGATTCTCACAACGCAAGGTGTTTTTCGGCAGAAAGGGTGACAAACCCGCTGCGCTTTGGTATAATATGTTCGTACGAATTGCTGAAAGGAGTGAGTGCGTATCAAAAAAATCATCAGCTGTGTGCTGTGTGCCGCGCTGCTGCTGACGTTTCTGCCTGCACCGGCGCATGCGGTGACGCTGACAGCGATAAATGACTCCATCCTGCCGCTCGACGAGAGCACCATGCCTGCGCGTCTCGGCGGCGAAACCTATGTGCCGTACAGTGTGTTTACTACGCTCGGCGTGTCGGCCTCGGAGAATGACGGCGTGCTCGATCTTTCCGCAAACGACGAAACGCTCAGCTTTTCGACTGCGGAAGGCTATGTGTACGACCAGAATCTGAACAGCTATTCCACACCCGCGTATGAGATGAACGGAACGGTTTATGTGCCGGTCAAGCTGTGCTGTGCGAAGTTCGGCTTTACCTATTCTTCACTGACCCTGCAGGGGGAAAATGTGCTGCGTGTCGCGGACGGCTCGGCACAGAGCGACTCGGCGTTTATTGCGGCGCATACCAAGGTGATTGAGAACACGATCGACGACTACAAGGACAGTACCTCCGAATCGGATCGCAGCAATAACACGAATACCAATCCTGCACCGGCAAAGCCGGTGGACAATGATACCATCGAAATACCAAAGGTAGAGGAAAAGCCGGCGAAAAAGCCGGTCCGCGTGTATCTTGCCTATTACGGCGCGCCGAACGAAAACACGGCGGCTGTTCTGGACAATCTGCATGACGCAGGCAGGCAGGCGGCATTCTTCCTGCCGACGGATACCTCCAAATGGGACGATGATCTGGTTCGCCGAATTGCAGCGGAAGGACATACGGCAGCCTTTCTGCTGCAGGCGGACAGCAAAACCGACGGAGCCGACATGCTGGCGGATCTTGCTGCTGCGAACGAACGCCTGACGCTGCTGACCGGTGTTGCAGCCCGCATAGTCGCCAACCAGAGCGGCAGCGACGCGCTCACCGAAGCACAGCGCAGCGTGCTCATCGGTGCAGGCTACCGCCTGTGGGATGCCGGTCTGGACAGCGGCGATGCCGAGAAAAATGCGGCGGAAGCGTATACGCAGACCGTACAGTATTTCGCCTCCACGTCCGGCGTGGTAGTCGTGCGGCTGCATCACAGCAAGGCAACCCCGAGACTGACCGAAGCGCTGTGCTCGTATATCGGACGGCAGGGTATTTCGGCAGGACGCATTACATACAGCGTTGCGCCGGTCAACAGTGCATCCGATACCCGATGAAGGGAGAACTCTATGAAGCTGATCTTATGTGTGGATGATAAAGGCGGCCTGGCCTTCAACCATCGCCGACAGAGCCGCGATCGTGTGCTGAATGAGCGCATTCTTATGCACTGCGGTATGCACAGGCTGTGGATAAGTCCGTATACCGCAAAGCTGTTCGGAGAGGATACGGCAGTACGGCTTTGCATCGCTGAGGATTGCCTCGAGCGGGCGGAAGAGGACGATTACTGCTTCGCTGAGGTGCACAATCCTGCACCATACTTAAACAGGGTGCAGCAGGTGATATTATATCACTGGAATCGTGTCTATCCCGCCGACCGGTATTTCACCCTGCCGGAAACCGGATGGACAAAGCAGAGCGAGACCGAATTTGCCGGTTCCTCGCATGAAAAAATAACAGAGGAAGTATTTGTTAAATGCGAAAATTGACCCGCGCGTTTGCGCCGATTGTATTCGTGCTCAGCCTGCTGTTTTCCGGCTGTGCACTGCCCATGCCGTCGAGCAGTATGGTTTCGATGGACGAGCTGCCCGCCTACTCGGATTCTGCTTATGTCGAGATCGACGGCAACCAGCCGTCCTTCACCGACGCAGACAAGCAGGAGACCGAAGCGTTTGAGGAATATTCGGATTTGGATTATCTCGGACGGTGCGGCACGGCATACGCCAATGTCGGACAGGAGCTGATGCCCGCAGATGGAGAAAAACGCGGTTCGATCGGTCAGGTCAAGCCAACCGGATGGCATACCGTCAAGTATGACTGCGTGGACGGCAAATATCTGTATAACCGCTGTCACCTGATCGGCTGGCAGCTTACCGCCGAGAATGCCAACAAGCAGAACCTGATCACTGGCACGCGATACCTCAATATCGAGGGTATGCTTCCGTTTGAGAATATGGTCGCTGACTATGTGAAGGAAACCGGCAACCATGTGCTCTATCGGGTCACGCCGGTGTTTGAGGGCAGCAATCTTGTCGCCTCGGGCGTGCAGATGGAGGCGTGGTCGGTCGAGGATGACGGCGAAGGCATTTGCTTTAACGTGTACTGCTATAACGTCCAGCCGGGCGTGGAAATTGATTATGCCTCCGGCGAAAGTCAGGCAGCGTAAAGAAAAACAGCAAGTTCAGTTGGACTTGCTGTTTTTCTTTCATTGAGAATGGAGAATTGAAAATTGAGAATTTCGGTAACGCGCAAAGCGCGTTTATTCAATAACCGCCCTTCGGGCGGCTTCTTTCATTCTCCATCCTCCATGATCCATTCTCAATTTGTTAAATTTGCTTGCGGATATGCTCCAGTGCGCCCTTCTCCAAACGGGATACCTGCGCCTGTGAGATGTGTATCTCATCAAACGAAAGGATGTAATACTTAGGGTGATTTTGATTTCTGGCCTTATCGTACTGCAAAATGGCGGTTCTGTCAAGATAAGCGGGAAATAATAAAAGAAAAGTTTTGAAAAAAGAAAACAGCAAACCTTGCAGGTTTGCTGTTTTTTCGTCTGCTACCCAAGGTGCCACCGCACACAGTACCGCACCTCATACGTGCCCTGATACCCCGACCGCGCCCGCTGAAAGCTCATTTGCAGCTGTGAGTTAGAGGTTTGCGTTTCAGATACGATCGGCTCTGCACCGGTGGTGAGGAAAATATCGAGCGAGATACGGGTTTTGCTCTCGTCCGAGTCCACGACGATATGGTCAACGAGCGCCTTGGACATCTCGCGCGAGAACCCGCAGCTCATCTGCCACCGTTCCTCGATGATGCGGCGCAGATTTTCCACCCGTCGGATACGTTCTTCCAGTGTCTTGTCTGCGTTCTGTAGTTCTGTTCGCTGCTGCTCGAGGGCGGCAAGCTGCTCGTTGCAGGTCTCGTTGCGCTGTTTGAACTCGGCGTTGGAGAGCGCCCCGGCAAGCGCGAGATCGAGCAGCTTGTCCTTGCGGCGGGTGACCGTTTCGATTTCCTGCTCGACTTGAGCAAGCGCAGGGGCGTTATCCTGCTGTGCGGCAAAGGCGCGCAGATTGTCGATGTACTCCTGCACGGCGGCTGAGCGCTCGTCCGTTATCTGCTCGAACACACGCTCCAAAATGCGGTCCAGCTCGTGGCTGTAAACTGTGGGGGAGTCGCAGCCGCCCTGTTTTCCCTTTTCGCGGTACAGTTTGCAGTTCCAGCATTCCGACTCGCCACGGCTTTTGCTTTTATACACATGCCTGTGGAAAGTTGTGCCGTGCCTGGCACAGATCAGCTTGCCGCTGTAGGCGTAGCGGTTCTGGGATGCCTGCGCGTGCGCCTTCATGGTCTTGCCGCGCGAGGCGAGCAGACGGTTAGCCTGCTCCCACAGCGCTTCGGGCACGATGGCAGGCACACGGTCGTCCTTATGCACGAGCCATTTGTCTGCACTCAGGCGGTAGCTGCGTTTGTCGCGGTAGTCGCGTGAGGCGTACCGCCGACCGGCATAGCAGCCCTTGTATTTCGGGTTGCGGATCATGCCGTACAGCGTGGAGTAGGTGAGCGGCTTGCCCTGCCGTCCGCGTACACCGCGGCTTTCCAGATCGTTGGCAATGGCGCGGAGACCGAGGTCTCCGGCAGCGTAGCGCTCGAACACCTCACGGACGACGGCGGCTTCCGGCTCGACAATCTCCAATCGCCCGTCAACCTTGTTGTACCCGAACAGATTGTTCTGACCGAGTAGCACGCTGTTCTCCTGTGCACGCTTAAAGCCAAAGCGCGTGCGCTCGGACAGCTTGCGCACCTCATCCTGTGCGATGGAGGACATGATGGTGAGCCGCAGTTCGGCATCCTTGTCAAAGGTGTTGATGTTGTCGTTTTGAAAGTACACACCGACACCGCAGCGCAGCAGCTCGCGCGTGTAGCGCAGGCTGTCGAGTGTATTTCTGGCGAAACGGCTGATCTCCTTGGTGACGATGAGGTCAAAGCGGCCGCATTTCGCGTCCTCGATCATCTGGAGAAACTGCTCGCGTCCTTCGACCGACGTGCCGCTGATACCCTCATCGACGTAGCCGCCGGCGAACGTCCAGTGCGGATTTGCGGCGATGTAGTCCTCAAAATAGCGTTTCTGGTTGCCGAGACTGTTGATCTGCTCGTCTTTGTCGGTCGAAACGCGGGCATAGTACGCCACAGCAAGCTCGGTATCGAAGATGCTGCGGCCCTGCGCCTGCATTTCGTCCAGTCTGCGGACGTCCATCGGGCGGCCTCCTTACGGCGTGCTGTGCAGCCGGGTCAGCTTGTCCGTCTGCACATGGCGGACAAAATCGTGCTCGTCGCGGGTGATGCAGCCGCTCTTCAGCATTTCGTCGTTGAGCGCAAGAATCTGGTAGATCTGTGCACACTGAAAGTTGTTGGTCATGGAAATTCCTCCTTCTGGTAGTTAGGATTGCCGTGATGCGGGCGGTTTAATCATTCATACAGATAAATATTATATCAATGACAGGCGTGGTTGATACGCTTATCGAAAGTACTTCGTGATACCCTTCCACACCTTGTTCGGCTCGCGCAGAACCTTTTTCAGTGCTTTCAGACGTTTTTTACCGCGGGAAATGGTTTCAGGGTCGCGGCTGCTGTGGATAAGGTTTTTCACCACATACTCGTCCGACGGCGCGTAGAGCAGTACGGCGCGAGCTTTCTTTCCGTCGCGTCCGGCGCGGCCGATTTCCTGCGTGTACGCGTCAATGCCGATGGGCAGTCCGGCGTGCACGACCAGACGCACGTCGGGACGGTCAATGCCCAGACCGAAGGCGTTCGTAGCTACGATGATCGGGTGCTTTTTCGTCAGAAAGTAGTCCTGCACGTGGGCGCGTTTGCAGCGTTTCATTTTGCCGTAATAAGCCTTCACTGGATAGTCACGAGAACGCAGCCATTTGGTGGTGCGCTTGACATCCTTGACGCGTGGGCAGTAGATGATCGTGGCACCGTGCTTGCGGTACTTACGCAGTACATTGTCCAGCATGATGAGCCGCGCGTTCTGCAGTTTGCGGGTCTTTTCGGTCTTATCGCGGATGGTAATCTTCTTGACATAGATTTTGATATTTTTCCGACGAATCGGAAACGGCAGGCGCTTGGGATCGTGCATGCACAGCCGCTCGGCGATGTAGTTGAGGTCGGAGCACGTGGCGGTCGCGGTGAACGCCAGCACCTGCGGGTGCTTGGGCAGCGACTCGATGAACGGCCCGATACGGCGGTAATCCTTGCGAAAGGCGTGCTCGACCTGCGGCAGAATATGCGCCTCGTCAACGACCACGCGGCGCACATGCGCGGCGGCAAGTGTGGTGCACACATCCTCGCGGCGGAGCTGCTCCGGCGCAAGGTAGAGGAGACCGCCGTTCGCGGTAAAGTCGCGCAGAATGGCGGCGTGAGCGAACGTGCTGAGATCGGAGTTGAGCAGAGCGGAGCGCACGCCTCTGCGCTCGAGCGCCTGCACCTGATCGCGCTGCAGCGCGCGCAAGGGCGAGAAAACAAGCGTGAGCGAACCCGGCTCATCGAGCAGTGCAGGCAGCTGGTACAGTAATGACTTTCCGCCGCCGGTTCGCAGCCGAACGAGGACATCACGTCCGGCAAGAATCGGCGTCAGTGCACGTTCCTGTTCATCGCGCAGATGTTCGATACCGAATGTCTGCAGTGCAGGATATATATCTTTATTATACATTATTGTCCTCCTCGTTTCCCGCCGGAATGGATGGAATGCTGGAATTTATGAACTTTTTCGTTGGGATTGCAAGATAGCGTCTGCCAGCCCCCTCAGTGTTGATTTTGACCTTTTCAGACGTGCAGAGCGAACGGTCCTTCAATGCCTGTACAACATCTTCGACAAGCTCGGGACCGACTCCGGCACGCTGCAGCAGACCAGCGAAGCGGTCGGGATGATAGACTAGCAGCGGCTCGTTCTGATACGTGTATTCGAACGCCGTTGTCTCAGCAAGTTCCTCGAGTGACTGCGGCCGCGGATGGATCGCGTCCTTGTAATGCTCCGGCTCGAGCAGGAAGGCAACACCCTTATCGATTGTTTCTGCGCGGGAAAGCTGTGCCTCTTTTGCGACGCGCTCAGCCTCGCCGGAGATGCGGTCGAATGCAGCACGGCTGTTTTCATTGGTCAGCAGAGCGTGGCGGATAAACTGCCGTGCAATGGTAATCCAGCGCTTCGGAAGATTCAGCCGGTAGGCGTGTGGATTGCCGGCAAGATCATCAATGGCCTCGTTGAGCGTGCCTGCTGCTCCAGAAATGCAGCACAGCAGCTTGGCAGCCGCCAGGCGAAGGCAGTCTGCGTCGGACTCGCGCAGAGCGTTTACCTGTTTGGGCACAGTGACGGTGTACGCATACGCCGCCGGAAAGGTACGCGTGGAGATGACGATGGGGAACGCGGCAAACGGGCGTGCCTCGGCGTTGCTGGTAAGCAGCTGAATGCGCGAATGCTGTTCGATCGTGTCGATCAGCAGCTTGCGCGGTGCGTCTCCGATCGGCTCGAGCAGGACAAGACGCCCGCTTGCAGCGGGGCTGTACACCGGCGGCTGGCTGTTTTCGAGGCGCAGCGTAAGTGGGCGCTCGAACGGCGCAGAAGGCGAACGCAACAGATCAACAGTGTGAAAGTGATCTTCGAGGTTTTCACGAACCGAAAGCGCTTGCGCGTTCGGTAGCGCGAAAACCATAAGGAAATTCGGGACGCTTTCCAGTGTCGATTCGCTCCACACACCTGCGAGCAGTACAGCCTCGAGAACCGGCAGGGCAAGCGGGTCGTTCTGCAGCAGCTCGATGAATCGGGATTCGTCGAAAGCACCGAGCAACTTGGCAGCGTGCGTGTTGCTGAGAATATCGGCAAAAAGTGTCTTTTCCGTCGAAAAATCTTTCTCAATGTACGCACGATTGCGGGATAAGGTGTCGCACATTTCGTACACAATGTCAACCTCACGGTCGCTGAGGTCAAGGCCGGGAAAGCGCGGTTTCTTGTCCCAAGCGGTCGTGCGGACGGCATAGGTGAAGCGAATGTCTGACTGATAAATCGCTACGATTTTCCAGCGTGTATGTACATCGGCGGACGAAATGCCGACCGCGCCGACCTGCTCGGCAAGGAAGGGTACGCGCAGGTCGCTGGCGATCACAGCACCGCGGTTCGTGATGAAGTAATCGCTCGCGTCGACACGATCGCAGAGCTTTGCAGGAAATGCGTCGTTGTCGGGCCAAATTTTTTCAAGCAGGACGACAGCGTCAGCCGCATGCGCGGCAAGGGTACGGATAAGCTCTTCTTTGTTCATAATTTTGCTCCTTTTGCGTGTAAAGATGGGTGCGAAAAGTACTTTTCGTTTGACTTCGAGAAGAGTTTAGCAAACAAAATGTAATACGTCGATAAACGTGATTCAAAAGAAAAACGAAATATTATTAGAATATAAATACGATATATTTGCTTAAAATGAATGAAATAAGAACCTTTTCTGGATAATGCGTTTCGAAAAAACACAGGTGGAACGAAAAATTACGCAAAAATATTTTTTATGGCAAAAAAAACGCCGTAGGCGGAAGATGCTTTCCGTCTGCGGCGACATTCTATATTAGTGGGAGGTGCGTTACGTGTTGTGCTTGGGGAGGTGGAGATTATCCTTCAAAAATTGTTGGTAACCATCGGAAGTGCCCTGCTGGAGCTGCTCCCAGTAAGCGATACCTTTTTTGGCGATTTCTTCACGCTCCTCTTGGGAAGAAAGATTACAGCGAACTGTGGTTTGATATTTTAAGCGAGATTGGAAATCTATATCGCTGGCGTGGATTAAAGCAGCTAGTTGCTCCAAAGGCCAAAACCATCTCATCGTGTCTCTGAGAAGGGGAAAGTCGTTGGCGGAAAAATCGATGGGAAATGCGATCGGCGTTTTGCTTTCACGCTGATCTACTGCAGAGGTATGCAGCAGCTTATGTGCCCAACGCCAGAGATGGTTATTGTTAATCTGCTTATCGTCCGGCGCATATACAGGCTGCAGTTCATTTTCGGCGATAAATGCGAGAATGTAAGAACCCAGACATTGGGGGGCATCGAGCGATGCAGCGGGATTGCTGATGTTTTTCTTTGCGATATGATAGATATGAGAAAATATCATTTTTGTGCAGGGGGCAGAGACATAGTCGGAAGGAATAAAGAAACGGTATTTCTCTATCGGAGAAAGGGTGCTGATAGAATAATCGGTACAGGATTCAAAGGATTCGGTGAACGCTAATGGTTCAAGAGAATCGGCGGATACTGTGCATGCAGATATCGATTTTTTCAAAGGATTCAAGCAATGCGCAGCATGGATCATTGACGCGTAAATAGCAGACAGAAATTGACAGTCACCGGGATAATGGCTGTTGCTGCGGTTTCGTTCCATTCGTTTTTGCTGCTGTACTAATTGGTCTATAGAAACCGGTTCGCGGTCTGCTGGTGCATCATCATCTTCCAGCAATGTTTGTTTCGTATTAGCAAACAGCCGGTTTACATAGTTGTATACGGAATCGTAATTACGGCTGGTTTTCACTTCTTTCAGTAATTTGCCAAAGTCAGCAGCATACTGCTCTAAGATGGTTTCTGTGCTCTTTTTTAAGATGGCTTGCAAATGGTGGTCAATCTGATCGGCGCAGATACTGCTGCGAAGCTGCTGAAGTGGAAGCTCTGAATTTTTCTCGGACTTATATCCAAAGAAAAACTGCATAGCGGAGAATAAGATAGAATAGCGCTTAGTTTTCATGAAATAAATCCAATAATCTTTCTGATCTGACCGCAAAACCTCATCAATGCTTTGTGGTGAGGTATCGTAGGATTTCTTGGATTTAACAATATCGAAAAGTTCGGAGCAGTCAAGATCCAGCTTGTGCATATCTGCGGTGGTTTGCTTGAATCGAGAATGGGAAAAAGGAAACCATTCCTTTTGAAATTCCATAAAGTCTTTTGAATCAGCGTAGGAATCAAACAGGCAGTAGAGAACAGACTGCATCGTGGCATGCTGATCAATCATGCGGTTGTAATACAGTCCCCAGTTTTGTTCGATCGCATACATGAAATACGGGTGCTCGTACATGAGAGGCACATAATAAGCCCTGCGCAATACGGGTTTTCCGGCGTCGTTACGCTTGTGCTGGTGATAAAGCAAAGAGATGACCTGCATCAATTCCTTGTCCAATTCGCAAGGAATAAAATAGGTATCGCTCAAATAGCGATATAGAGGGGAACGCTTTAGATTAGAGGAGTTAGGCGGCTTTTTCCTTGCTGCAGGAAACAGCCAGTGCATATAGGACGAAATGGTATTGGCGGATTTATACTCACTATCGGGTACAGGGTGAGCTGCACGGTAGTGCAGTTCAAATTCCCGCAGGGAGGTCATGATTTGATCGGTAATCATGCAGTTGACCAGCAAATCATATTCAGTAGCTTCTTGATCGCCAAATGACGTTGGAATCGAACGAAGTGTTTGCAGCAGCGTTTGTGCATAGGAGGCAAGAAGGGGAAAGTCTTTTAACGGCTCTGCAATCCATTCCGGCAGATCGTCTTTTTCGTTCCATACATAATGGGCACGCAGTTTGTTGACAAGCTCGTCAACGGTTGTGCTATGCCGAAAGTGCATAGAAATGGTATCTGTAGTTTTGTTATCAGACATAAGACAGGTTCACTCCTTATCTCTATATATAAAGTATAGTTATTCCAATCCTATAGAGTATAAATGATCTATCCATAGGATATTTTCAATTCTCAGTTATAGTATAAACTGACAGGATAGTAATTGCTATATATTTCTATCTTATATAACAAATATCGTTCTTGAATGATTACTGTTCATTACTGTATTGTTTGGACGATATAACTTTTTATCTGTGCACAACAGTCTGATAAAAGTAAATCGAAGAAGGGATATGGAGATGAACATTTATCATTCTATACATACAATGACGTTACAGCGGAAGATCTTGCTGGAGAAAGTAAGCAGCTATCGAAGTCTGCTGTATGGCTTGTCTGACAGATATGGAACAGGCAGCTATCGAAAATCAGAAAATGAATACTATTTTTACATGTACACACCGCAGGGCGTGATAATAAGCCTGCGGGCCGCACGAAACTGCGGTTTTATCAAATTAACAATCAATCTCAATTCGCTGCTCTATATGGAGATACAGAGAGTAGCATTATTCAGCCCGTGCCGAGATTATATGAGAACACTGGACTGCAATCTGCGCGATATACTGCGGGATGCACAGCTCGGCGCACCGGAGACCTTCATGTTTGCGCGGGTGGATTTCAGTGTGAACGCCCAAACGCCGGACCCGCTCGCATATATTGCGCTAGCGCACAGAGGCGGTGTGCCGAACGGCTTCAAGCAGACCTATCCGCGGTTTGACAACAAAAAGCGGAATAAACCGATTCATTACGCCTATTCTTACGATTTAAAACACAGCACAGAGGATTATGCCGTTTCTCTGTACTCCAAGGCAGACCAACTGCGGGACGATTACAATGCGCAATTCACCGACTATCAGGATGCGCAGGGCATGCTCCGGTTTGAGGCGAAATACGGCGCCGCCATGCTGCAAAAGCACTTTGGCATAACCGATCTGTCGTATTCACCGGAATTGCTGTACCGGTTCCTGCAGGAATCATCGTGTATCCTGTGCAAAGCTATGCAGGACTGCTTTCCGGCGGGAACATATTACTCGCTTGCGGCGGTGCAGGAGCAGCTTGCCCAAGCGGGAAAATCCGTGCAGAGGGAGCGGCTGGGCACATGGATTGCGCAGACCTCACGCATGGGCAGCGCCTGCAAGGCACGCCGTGCGCTTTGCGCGGAACTTTCCGGCTCGCAGTATGATGCGCTGATGAAATATCAGCGCGCAAGCGGGATCAATCCGGTAACAATCGGCCGCAAGTGGAAACAGCGGGCACTGCCGAGTCTGCAGAGTGTGTTCGGCTTTGCCGAATAACCGGGGTATCTAACAATCGGACAACGAATCCCATAGGAATCGTACAACACAGAACGCAGGCAGGCGAAACTCCTGCGTATCGTGCAACAATTCTGGCTTTTCTTCATTTTCACTTTGGTACGAACACGGTACAATAATGCCAGTAGGGAAACCGATGAAATTCGGCCGACACGAGTAAAGAAGGGAGAATGAAAATGAAACGCAAACGGATATATGCATGGTTTATCACTGTGGCAATGCTGCTGACGATGCTGCCGTCAGCTTTTGCCGTATCATTTGCGGACACCCGCGGACACTGGGCGGAAGACGAGATCAACCGCTGGAGCGACCGCGGTGTCATTCAGGGCCACGACGGCGATTTTGAGCCGAACAGCCCGATAACAAGAGCAGATATGGCGGTTATAATAGACCGCGTAATGGACTACCAGACTAAGGCGGAGAACAACTTCGCTGATCTGGGTACGGCGTACTACACCGACCCGATCCTGCGTGTAGCGCAGGCGGGCGTTATGCAGGGTGACGGCAAAAATGTTCGCCCGAAGGCGAATATCACCCGCGCAGAGGTCGTCAAACTGCTCGATAACATGATTTCGGATTACATCACCGAATCCGGCACGGCAACGCCCAAGGGTACCGGTATTGTCATCGTCAAGGCATCCGGCGTTACGCTGAACAAGGCCAAGCTGAGCAGCACGGTCGTTCTCGGCGGCAAGGCAGGCGAAGTGAAGGCGACCGACTGTGAGATTACCGGCAAGGTTGTCAAGATCCACAACTCTGCTCTGGTGACCAGCGGCAGCACGAGTACGGGCGGCTCGACCGGTGGTTCTTCCGGCGGTTCCTCTGGCGGCGGCTCGTCTGCACCGGCGGCACCGAGTGCATACCCGCTCCCCAAGGGACAGGAAACGTCCAAGAGCCTGGGCGTATTCAACTACGATATGACGTATGCCGTTACGCTGACCGCACAGGACGGTGCGGACATCTACTACGAAATCGCGGAAGGCAAGGACAAGGCGCCTGTACCGACGACCAAGAGCAAAAAGTTTGAAACCTATCAGTATGGACAGATCGAGATCACCCAGCCGACCGCAAGTGCGGATGGTCCGGTCACCAAGACCTATAACGTCAAGGCGATCGCGGTGAAGAACGGCAGAACCAGCAGTGTTGCAAACTGAAACTACGATGTTACCAGCATTCCGCACCACGAGCTGAAGGTAGGCGCACCCAAGGACTGGAACGGCAATGATGTTCCGGATGTAACGCTCATTCAAGATTACGACAGCGATAAGATGTATCTGGTAGAAGGCACCAACCGCGCAATGGTTCTGGATGCCGGCTACTTTGATGCAAAGGACGCGGCAAACCTGTACGAGACCGCACGAAAGATCGTCGGCGCAGGCAAGCCGATCGACCTTATCATCGGTCACCCGCACCCGGACCACGTGCAGATGACGCATCAGTTCCTGTGTACAGAAAACGAGGCATTGGGCGCTAAGGTTTATGTCAACGAGCGCGGTATTGAGGTGCTGCGTGATTATGTCAAGCAGTTTGGCGTAGCCTCCGGCATGTTCACAGATGAGGCCGCTGCAAGCGCAGCCTATGATGCACAGTTGGCAACGCTGAAAAACGGCGACGTTTACGACATGGGCGGCACCAAGTTCAACGTAATCGAGCTGCCGGGCCATCAGGTAGCAGGCATTATGCTGTTTGATACCGCGACCGGCAATCTGTTCACGACCGATCAGGTCGGCAACAACCGTGCACACATCACGGATTCGTTCTGGATGCAGTTCGCAAACCTGTCTTCGACGTTCTTCGCGGACTCGATGGACGTGTATCTGTCCTCTCTGCAGATCGCACTGAAGCGCGTTGACAGCCTCGGCACGGTAAAGCGCATTCTCACCGGTCATAACGATGTTGTACTGGACGGCACAGCAAGCTATCTGGATATCCTGCAGACGGCTGTACAGAAGGTTGTTGACGAGGGCACAGATGCTATGACGCCTACTCTGCGCACGCTGGACAGCATTAACGGCTACTTCGAGAACACCAAGACCGTGGTCGTCGGCGACCGCCTGAAGGACATCAACTGGGTCGGCATCAATGTCAACCTGCAGAATTACCTGTCCGACGGCTATCGCAACGGCAACGAAGATAAGATTGCAGACCTGTCCAATCTGTCCGTACACAAGCAGGGCGAGAAGGGCAACCTGCTGTGGGATGATCCGAATTTCGGCATTAATGTAAACTGGCAGTACCCGACGAATGGCACCAAGCCGACCCGCAAGACCACGACCAGCTTTGTCGCTGAGGTGGACGAGAATACGACCTCGATCGAGATCGTTCCGACCGCAGCTTCCTCCGGTGCGAAGATCACCGTGAACGGCAATGCAGTAGAGTCCGGCAAGGCTTATCAGGGCACACTCACCGGCGGTACTACGCGCTTCGTTATCAAGGTAACGGCGAAGAACGGTTCGGACAGCAAGAACTATACACTGAACGTCAGCAAGAAGAACAGCAATCAGGTCGCAGCACCGTACACCTACACGGATTATGACAGCTATACCGACCCGTACTATCCGGATACGCCGGGTACCTTCACGGTAACGCAGTACATAGCGCTGTTCTCGGATACCGAGGGTGCTGAGATCAAGTACACAGTAGATGGTTCTGACCCCAAGACTTCGGATACGGCGAAGGTTTTTGATCAGACCAAGTTCAAGGCTGATTCTGGTTTCGGCGGTGCAGAAGTGAAAGAACTGATCACCATCGGTGCAGATACGGATAACTGGGACGGTACTGCAAAGCAGACCAAGGTAGAACTGAAAGCCTATGCCTCTAAGGAAGGCATGGAGGATAGCGATGTTGTAACCTTTACCTACACGATCGATCGTATGTCCAAACTGGAGCACAAGAGCCGTCTGATGTACGATATGGACAGCATGAAGGTTTGGAGCGTCATTGATTACGACAGCGATAAGATGTATCTGATCAAGGGCTCCAAGGGTGCACTGCTGATCGACGCAGGCATGGCATCGGCAGGCGCAAATAACCTGTATGAATACTGTAAGCAGCTGGCAGGTACGGATAACATTGATGTTTACATTTCGCATGGTCATCCGGATCATACCACACAACTGGGCGATTTCGTTCAGGCAAGCCGCAAGGTCTACATCAACGAAAAGGATATCCCGATGGCGCTGAAGTATGTGAACGATAAAACCGTAACAGCAGACGATTTTACCTGCATCAGCGAAGGCTATCAGTTTGATCTCGGCGGTGTTGTACTGGATAACTACGACATTCCGGGACATACGCCGGGCTGCATGATGCTGCGCGACAAGGCACACAACATTCTTTATTCGTCCGATCAGCTGGGCTGTAACCGCCGCAGCGTTGCAGATTCGCTGACTCTGGTAAATAATGACGTTCGCGTACTGTTTTCAAGCCTGCGCATCTTCCGCGATAAGGTAACTGCACTGGCGGAAGCGGGCGAGATCGACCTCGACAAACTGGTCGTCTGGAGCGGCCATGATGACTACGAGATTCATGATCTGCTCGGTCATCTGGATACGCTGATCACCGCTGCACAAAACATCGTGGACTACGGTCCGGAAACTGCTATGCGTACTTCGGTACGCAATACCGGCGGCTCGGACGGCGCTTCTTTCGCGGGCGACCGTTATGCAAACGGCGGCACCGGACACTTCATCTGCATGAACGGCAGCAAGGCGAACGTTCTGGCAGGCGAGGATTACACCGCAGTAGACGAACTGGACAAGAAATACCGTTCGGACTATTCGGGCGGCATGTCCGGTGCAAGCCGCGCGGTGCAGGGCGTGTGCATCCGTGCGCTGGCCATGAGCGGCGATACGCTGTTCCGGTTCTTTGAGCGGTTTGATCAGCTGGTGTGAGCAATAACAAAAGGCTCCTGTGTCACAAGACACAGGAGCCTTTTGCACCACTGCGGAGGGACACAGCGGCGCTGTCTAACGGCAGCAGCGCACGGGGAGAAGCGTTTATGCGCCGATGCCGAGAGGCGAAAAGATAAGGTACATGATCGCAACAACTGCCGCACCGGCAATCGCCCAGACCTTGCCGTTCTTCCACGGGGTCATATCCATGACCTTGGCATCCGGCATCTCCCACGCCAGCTGACGCGGACTTACCTTGATGCAGATTGCATAGATGATACACTCGAGAACGAACAGTGCGAATACAACATACAGATAGTGGAACCGGCTGAAGAACGGGATGACCTTGGTCAGACCGTACAGCACGATGTGGACCGGAATAACGATCTTCGGGGCGATAGCAGGCGCTTTTTTGCTCAGCAGACCGAACAGGACAGCGGTCAGCAGCGGCATGGAGAAGAAGCCCCAGCACTCATTGATGAAGTTCATAATGCCGGTGCCGAAGAACATAACGAACGGTGCAATGGCGATGGAAACCACGCCGACAATCGTACCGAAGATCTGGCCGACCTTAACAACCTTGTTGTTGGAGGCCTGCTTGCCCCAGATGGGCTGCCAAACGTTCAGCGTGAAGATGGTGGATGCGGAATTCAGCACCGAGTTGAACGAGGACAGAATCGCGCCGAACATAACGGCTGCGAAGAAGCCCATCAGCGGCTTGGGCAGCACTTCCATAACGAGAAGCGGGTAGGCCTGGTCAGCCGCCATGCCGACCGAGGTGTCCATCTGGCCGTTTGCAGCCAGCAGCTGGAACGCGATGATGCCCGGCAGAACGATGACAAATACGTCAAGGCACTTGAAGAAGCCGGCCCAGATCGCGCCCTTCTGGCTCTCAGCGAGGTTTTTGCCGCCGAGCGAACGCTGGATGATGGACTGGTTGGTCGCCCAGTAGAACAGGTTGTTGACGAACATACCGGTCAGCAGCAGCGGCCACGGTACTTCCGGCGGAAGTGCGTTCGGCGCGGACCATGCGTTCATCTTTTCCGGCGTTGCGGAGATGAGGTGATCCAGACCTGCCATAAATCCGCCGCCGTCCAGCTTGCCGAGGGCAAGAATGCCGAGGATCGGGATAGCAAAGCCGCCGATGATGAGGCCGACACCGTTGATGGTGTCCGAGTAGGCAACGGCTTTCAGGCCGCCGAATACCGCATAACACATACCGATGATGCCGGTGCCGATGCAGATAATGGTGATGGCGCTGAAATAGCTGATGCCGAACATACTCTCGAGGTCGAAAATCTTAACCAGTGCAACCGCACCCGAATACAAGATGGTCGGCAGCATGGTAACGACATACGCGATCAGGAACAGCAGCGAGAACAGGCGCATGGTGAAGGTATCGTAGCGCATCTCGAAGAACTCCGGGATGGTTGCGATGCCGCCGCGCAGCAGCTTGGGCAGGAACACGAACGCCAGCACGATCAGCGCGAACGCCGAGGTGGCCTCCCATGCCATCGTACTCATGTTGCCCGCAAATGCCTGTCCGTTCGTGCCGACAAGCTGTTCTGCGGAAAGGTTGGTCATCATCAGAGAACCGGCGATAACGATGCCGGGCAGTCCGCGTCCCGCGAGGAAGTAGCCTTCCTTGGTGGACAGGTCGTCATCGCGTGTTTTCCACCACGAGAGCACCGCGACAAGCACGGTGAACGCGATAAAGGTTGCGACAGTAAATGCCATTTTTCTTGTTTCCCCCTTGAAATTTGTATGCGTTTTTCTGTTTTGGGCGTAAAACACCGCCTCCCCTTGCAGAAGAGGCGGTATTCACACGCTATTACATTGGAGAGAGTGAAATCAGTTGTTTCCTAAACGTTTTTCTACCTCAGCGCGGCGTTCTGCGGCATTGTCAGCCGTTACGATAGTCGCATCGGTCGCAATGAACTCGTCCAGTTTTTTGCCGTTCAGCGCATCGACTGCGGCCTGTACGCCGAGGTAGCCAACATCGTAGCCGTCAACGGCGACGGTCATGGTCTCCTGACCGGCAAGAATAGCATCAATGCCCGCCAGATTGCCGCCGACGCCGACAAAGATGGTGTCCTTGTATGCCGGAAATGCGGCTGCGGCACGGGCGGCACCGGCTGCCATATCATCGTTGTTTGCGACGATGATGGATACGCCCTCCGGATGTGCCTGAATGATGGCCTCCATGCAGGTAACAGCCTTATCCGCTACGCTGTCTGCGTACTGCGTCTCGGCAGAGAGATACTCGCCGCCAGCCTCGGCAATGCCCTGTTTAAAGCCTGCAATGCGTGCCTCCGAGGTGGAGTCGCCCTGCACACCCATGATGCCGATGGCGGTAATCTTATCCCAGCCCTTATCCTTTGCCGCCTCAACAGCAGCCTTGCCGCCCATTGCGGCCAGCTCCTCGTTGTTGAAGCCGACAAAGCTGAGCACCTTGTCCGAGTCGATGGCGGTATCGATCGCCACGATCGGCAGGTCGGTATTTGCAATCTGTGTTGCAACGGTTTCCGCCTGAAGCGGCGCAACCACCATTGCATCACAGTCGTTCGCGCTGAGCGTGGTTTCGATCATGGAAAGCTGCTCGTCATATGCGGTCTCCGAGCTTGCACCCAGAACATCAACGGTTACGCCCAAATCTTCACCGGCCTGCTTGCAGCCGTTGCCGACATACTGCCAGTATTCGGATGCGAGCGTTTTCAGAATGACCTTGATATGGTAATCCTGCTGTGTGGTCTGGTCGGCAGTGTCACCGCCGTTATTTGTCTGTGCGGTGCTGCCGCCGCAGCCTGCGAGAGCGCTCATCAGCATTGCACTGGACATCAATACAGCAAGTAATCTCTTTTTCATAATCTTTTTCCTCCAAAATCAGTTCTTTATCTTTTTCTTTACTTTTGAGAGAGTTGCCGGAGAGAAGAGAGAGGTGCTGAGAAAAGAAAGTTGATTTTTACTCGTAATCGACCCAAGCAGAGCCGCTATTTGCGGATTCCACGCACTTTTCGATCCACTTGATGCCCTGTGCGCCGGCCTTGACATCCGGATACCAGAAGTCGCCGTAAGCGCCCTTGTCCGCATCAGCCATAGCGACTGCAAAGCGTGCATACAGGTTGCTCCACGCCTCGAACAGACCCTCGGCATGGCCGCCGCCGATGCGATCCTCAACACGCGCCTCGTCGGTCAGGTAGCCCGCACCGCGCTCGAGCACGCGGGACGGCTCGCCCTCGATCTCGTACAGCATCTGGTTCGGACGCTCATCGTCCCACTCGAGGGATGCCTTGGAGCCGACTACGCGGATTTTATGGTAGTGGCGTGCGCCGCTGTTGATCGAGCTTGCCCAGCAGTAGATCTGCGCGCCTGCCTGTACGTTCTCGCTGCCCTTGAGGTTCATGATAACGAAGGCGTTATCCTCCAGCTCACGGCCCTCGACAAAGGAACGCTTGGTGCACATCAGGTTGTCGATCTTCATATCCGGGATCATGGCCTCGATGATGAACAGCGGATGCGTGCCGACATCACCAAGTGCGAAGGACGGGCCTGCCTTGGACGGGTCAAAGCGCCACTTTGCGGACGGAACCTTGTCCTCGATCTTGAAGTTGTAGCCGCCGAATGCAAAACTCATGTTGATAACGCGGATCTCACCGAGATCGCCGTTTTTGATCATCTGGCGTGCCTGCTGGATCAGCTGGTGACCGGAGTAGCCGTAAGTCACGCCGACAACGCGGTGCTTTTCTTCTGCCAGCTTGACCAGCTCGTCCGCCTGTTCGGAAGTGAAGCACAGCGGCTTCTCGCAGACAACGTGCAGACCGGCTTCGAGAGCAGCCTTGCAGACCTCGTAGTGCATACCGTTCGGCGTTGCGATGGAAACCGCCTGCACGCCGTCCGGGCGCTTGGCCTCCTCGGCGAACATGGTCTTGTAATCCGGATAGCAGCGGTCCGGATCAACATGCAGCTGCTTGCCGAAGTCCTTGCCGCGCTCCGGATCAATGTCGAACGCACCGGCAACCAGTTCAAAATTGAAGTCGCGCAGTGCAGCCGAGCGATGAATGTAGCCGATCTGGCTGCCGCGGCCGCCGCCGACCATGCCCCAGCGAATGGGATTTTCTACTCGTTTTTCACCGTAATACATAAAGAATCCTCCTTAAAATTTACATGAATAAGAAATATTGCGTTTGAACTATGGAGAGAGTGGAGCGGGAGCACGGGAGAGAAGAGCCGTGCTCCTCGCTCGGGTGTGATCAGATTTCGTAGCCGACCGATTTCAGGTAGTCCACGCTGGCCTTTACATCACGCAGGCTGGTGTCCGAGTTGCGCGGATCGCGCTCCTGCTCGATGGTGATGTAGCCGGAGTAGCCAATGTCGCTGAGCGCCTGCTTGATGGCCGGATAGTCGAGCGAACCTGTGCCGATGGGACACATCGCGCCCTTGCCGCAGCCGTCAAAGAAGCGGATGCGCTCGCCGAGCACCTGACGGTAAACGGTTTCGTTTACGTCCTTGAAGTGGACATAATCCAGCTTGTCAGCATATTTTTTGAGATACTCCACCGGGTCCATGTGCGAGTAATACAGATGGCCGGTATCCAGACACAGACCGGCGACCTCATACGGAATATCGCGCACGACCTTTGCAATCTCGTCGGAAAATTCAATGTAGCCGCCCGCGTGCGGATGGATAACCGGACGAACGCCCCATTTGTTTGCGCGCTCGCATACCGCGCGGACGTTGCCCATGAAGCGCGTCCATTTCTCGTCCGACAGACGTGGTGCCGTGTCCGGATGGCCTGCGGCGTAGTCGCGCTCGTCGTGTCCCCAGTCCATAACGGTCATGTACGGCGTGGGGAACTTCTGGCCGTCGTGGGTCTTGAGCACCGGCAGCTTGGGGTCGGTGATCAGGCGGCAGATGTCGTCAACCGCGTGCAGCACGCTCTCCTGATTGTCTGCGTCGAGCAGATCGTGGAAAATGGTGCCTGCTACGATGGCAAGACCGTTCTTTTTCAACTCATTTGCGACCAGCTCGGCATCGATGGGCAGGTAGCCGTAGGGCCCGAGCTCGATGGCGCTGTAACCGGCTTTGCCGGCTTCCTCCAGCACGCGCGTCCAGGGCGGTAAATACGGATTCTTGGGGTCGTCTACACCCCAGCAGCAGGGTGCACCACAGATTTGAATGCTCATAATTGAAAACTCCTTTCGCTGTTTATGTGAAGTTTTTTGTTCTTTTTGATGATTTTATTATACTATTTCGGCGGATATGATGTTTCTTCCTTCTTGCGTTTTGTTTTGTGAAAAATCTCGAAATATTGCACAAAAAGCAGGGGTGTCAATTTGGTTTATACGGATTCTTGCGGTCTGCATCAAAATACGCTATACTATACCTATATTCGCACAGGGGGAAAGAGCATGGCGGAAGAAGTACGTTTTGTATCCGGTCAGATGCCGAGTCTGCTGTACGCCACCAAGCAGATCGTAGCGGCATCGACTATCACACGCGCCATTCATCGGCACGAGCGGTTCACGGAAATGCTGTATGTCTATCAGGGTGCGGGTCAGTACATCGCGGGCGGATACAGCTACCCAATCCGTACCGGTGATATACTGCTGTATAATCAGGGCGATCTGCATGAGGTTACGTCCTCACTGCAGCATGAGATCGGTACGTTCTGCTTTGGCATTTCCGGTCTGCAGCTGCGCGGACTGCCGGAAGGGCATTTCACCAAGGCGGAAAACGGATTCGTGCGTCCGACGATGGACGAGATCGACCATATGCAGGCGCTCAGTGAGATGATTTACGAGCACGCGGAGCGCCGCACATCCTATTCGGATGAGATCGTTTCTCAGCTGCTGCCCGTGCTCGTGCTGCTGTCGGCCAATCTGCCGCCGGATGCGCGCGCTGCCGATCAGCCGCACAATCTGGTGCTGGCGAATCGCATTCGGCAGTACATCGGCACGCATTTTACCGAGCAGCTGACGCTTGAGGATATTGGAGAGGCGCTGTCCATGTCGCCGTATCATCTGGCGCATATCTTTAAGGAGATCACCGGTATGTCGCCCATCCATTATATGATACGCTGCCGTGTCGGTGAGGCGCAGAACCTGCTCATTTCGACCGATTACAGCGCAACGCAGATTGCCGCTATTGTCGGATATACCAATGTCAATCACTTCAACGCCATTTTTGCGAAGCTGGTCGGTCTGCCGCCGATTCGGTATCGCAGGAAGTATCTGGAGAATATGCAGGGCAGCAGACTGCAGTAGCGCAGTACCGCAACAACCAACTTTTCGTTGATATATTATCTATATATAACGGAAAGGAGGAATAATCGTGGCAAGAAAGTGCTTTATTTGCTCCTGTTGTGGAAAAAGCAAACCGAGCACGCAGCGTATCCTTCTCGGCGGGGATGCGCTTTGCTATGCCTGCGTCGAGGAGTACACCACACTCTGCGACCGCTGCGGTGAGTGGGTGTACCGCAGAGATGCTCTACAAGTCAATAGTCGCACAATTTGTCCACAATGCTGTGGACGAATCCTGAAGAAATCTCACTGAGAGCAAATGCTTTCAGTGGGATTTTCACGTTTTGAGGAGGAAATTATGTTTGAAAATCCAAAGTATATCACATGCGGCGTGCAGAGCGAAATACCAGACGCTTTGATGGTTCTCATGTGGCAAATGATTGCTGCTATGCAGACTGCACAAAAAGATTATCTGCAAGTGTTCACATTGACGAAAACGCCGACGGGACAGCACATCGTCCATACACAGGAACAGCCGCCGTATCGGTATGAACTTGATGTGCATTGTAAGTGCGCGATAGATGCTAAAGTGTATGTCATTGATGACAAAACGCACAGCACCATGCTGTTAGCTTCGGAGTATTAACCAACTGAAATGGAGGAATTACCAATGAAAGAAACTCGAATTTGTTCTAATTGTGGTATCGAGCACCCGCTCGATACCATGTACCAAGTAGAAGGTGACTGGCTTTGTGAAAGCTGTGCTGACCGTCTGACCGTAGTCTGCGACCACTGTAACGATCGAATCTATGAGGAAAATGCCATTGAGGACGATAACCATACGCTCTGCGATCACTGTTTTGATGAGTATTACATCCGCTGTGAGGACTGCGGCCGCATTATCAGCCGCGACCGTGCCTATTGGGATAACGATGACAACGTCTACTGCTCCTCCTGCTGGGACGAGCATAACGACATTATCCATGAATACAACTACACCCCCGATCTCGTGTTTCACGGCAAGGGCCTGCGGCACTTCGGCGTTGAGCTGGAGATTGATAACGGCGGCACGGTAAACAATAACGCTCAAAAGTTGCTCGACATCGCTAACGCTAGCGCCGAAAATCTGTACATCAAGACTGACGGCAGTCTTGATGATGGTATGGAACTTGTCACACACCCTATGACGCTGGAATACCATTTGAGCGAAATGCCTTGGGAAGAGGTGCTTCGCAAAGCGCAGAGCATGGGCTATTTGAGCCATGCCGCCGGCACCTGCGGCCTGCATGTTCATATCTCCCGTCTGGCGTTCGGCTGTACCTATGAGCAGCAGGAGGCTGCGATTGCACGCCTGCTTTACTTCGTCGAAAAGTTCTGGGCGGAACTGCTTCGCTTCAGCCGCCGCACCCAGTCCCAGATGAATCGCTGGGCGGCACGGTATGGAATCCGCCTTACGCCATCCGAGCAAATGAGCCACGCAAAGAATTCCTGCGCCGGACGTTACACAGCGGTCAACCTTACCAACTCGGATACTGTGGAAATTCGCATGTTCCGCGGTACGCTCAAGCTGAACACTCTCAAAGCCACCCTGCAGATGGTCAATCATCTCGTCGAGGTGGCTGTTTCTATGTCCGACTGTCAGGTTCAGGACATGAGTTGGTTTGATTTCCTTGACGAAATCACCGAGCCGGAACTTATCCAGTATCTCAAGGAACGCCGTTTATATGTCAATGAACCCGTTACTGCTGGCGCAGAGGAGGAATAATATGTGCAGTTTATTCGGTTTAATCGATTTTAAGGAGTGCCTGAGCACCCACACGAAGAACAAAATCTTGAACACGCTCGCCAGAGAGTGTCAAGTGCGCGGCACGGACGCGACGGGCATCGCCTACAATTTCAATGACCGTCTGCGGATTTACAAGCGTCCGATTCCCGCTCGGAAGATGAAGATTCATATTCCGCACGGTATAAATGTCGTGATGGGACATACCCGTATGACGACACAGGGCAACGCGCAGTTTAACCAGAACAATCATCCGTTTCTCGGTAAAGTTGACGGCAATTCATTTGCTCTTGCACATAACGGTGTACTCTGGAACGACAAAGAACTTCGTATAGCGGAAAACCTGCCGCTGACGAGCGTTGAAACGGACAGCTACGTTGCGGTGCAGCTTTTAGAGAAAAACAAGGCCCTCGACTTTGACAGCCTGCAGCATATGGCTGAAAAAGTCGAGGGTTCTTTCGTCTTTACCGTTCTGGACAAAGATAACTCTATCTGGTTTGTTGTCGGTGATAACCCGCTATGCGTGATGTTCTACGATGGCTATCTTATCTATGCCTCCACGCAGAAAATCCTGTGCAAGGCAATCAAAAAGCTGAAATTAAAAGCGCCCACCGATATTCTCGAACCGAAGGAGGGCGAGATTTTGAAAATCGACCGAGCGGGACAACTCACGACCGGAAGTTTCACACCGCACACGACTTTCGAGCGTTGGTGGCGTAAGTATCCGTACTATCGCAGCTACTACGAGGATACGCCCATAAATTATGACGATCTTTTCAGCGTTGCCAAGGCATTTGGCGTTTCGGCTGATGAGATACAGGCTTTACTCGACTACGGCTGCTCGGAGGAGGAGATTGAGGAAATGCTCTACGATCCGACCCTGCTCCACGAAATGACCGGCGAGCTGCTCTACGCATATTAAGAAAGGTGGTGACCCAATGAAGGTAATCAAGAACACATTGCTGTTCGGCATTAAGGTTGTCGCGGCGGTGGCGGCAGCAATCCATGTGCTGCGCGATAAAGATGTATCTAAATAACAAATCAGCCTTTTCTGTGCAAAACAGTACAATAAACTGCACAGAAAGGCTGATAGACATGAATCTGGACCAATATCCCGATGTTTTGACACTGCATGAGTGTCAGCAGATTTTGCAGGTCAGCCGCGGCACCATGCTGCGGCTTCTGCACGAAAACGAAATTCCGGCGTTCCGTGTCGGGAATCGCTGGCGTATTCAGCGCAAGGCAATGCTCGAATTCATCGAGCGTGACGAATACTGAAAACAACCGTAACGAACAGTTCCGTTTGGGTATACCTATACGGAACGCTTGGAAATCGTCCCGTTTAAGTCGGTTTTGGAGTTTTGGAACGTCCCGAAATTTCAACCGACTTAAACGGGAAATTCTTTTTTGACAGGAGAACATACTATGAAAATTGGTTATGTGCGTGTCAGCACAGAAGAACAAAATACCGCAAGACAGGAAATTATGCTCCGCGAACTCGGTGTCGATGAACTGTTCATCGAAAAGGCCAGCGGCAAGAACGCTGACCGTCCCGAACTGTGTCGTATGATGGAATATGTGAGGCGCGGTGATACTGTTATCGTCGAGTCCATCAGCCGCTTTGCCCGCAACACTCGTGATCTGCTCGATCTGGTAGAGCGTCTGACCGAAAAGCAGGTAGAGTTTGTCAGCCGCAAAGAAGCGATCGACACCACTACGCCGACCGGCAAATTTATGCTGACCGTATTTGCAGCAGTCGCAGAGCTGGAACGTGAGTATATCTTACAGCGCCAGCGAGAAGGTATCGCCATCGCTAGGGCTCAAGGGAAATATCGAGGCAGACCGGCAAAGGATTATCCCAATTTTGAGTGCGTAGTTGCTCGCTGGCGTAATGGAGAAATCACTGCGGTGCAAGCGATGAAGCAGCTCGGTATAAGCAAAACGCGATTTTATGAAAGAGCAAAGCTATTGAACAAGTAATTGAAAGCCGTATGCTTTCAGCATACGGCTTTTCTTTCACTTTGTATCTTTATGATTCATGGCACTGATAACCGTTTTCAGTATGGATTCCAGATACGGAAGCTGCCCGGGTGTTACACTCTCCACCATCGGAGAAAGTGCTTTGAGCATCCCTAGCTTATCGTTTTTCTCCTGTTTTCCGAACAGAATATAGTCAGTGGATAGACTGAGCGTAGTTGCAATACGGCATAGTGTCGGCACGGACATACCCTTGGTTCCCAGTTCAATATCTGCACAAAACTTGGGGGTAATATCCAGTTTTTCAGCAAATTGCTCGCGTGTCAGTCCTAAATATTCGCGTTGCTTGCGGATACGTCCTCCGATAGCCACCCAGTCCATGCTGTTCCTCCGTTCATTCTTTCTATTTAGTGTACCCCGTACAGTTGTAATGAAAAATGAACTTTTAGGGTAGAAATATATAAACTTATAGCGTATAATGGAAGTAACTCACAGGGGGCACCGCCCCACAGTAAAAGAGACGGAGGAAATTAGTATGATAGGCGCAATTATGATTCTTGCGGTCGTAGCGTATCTGGTTTGGACATTCTGGGGACGCGCTTTCCATGTGATCGGGCAGTATAAAAAAGGCGGCAGTCAGTTCAAATTGTCTGAACCTCTGGATTATGAAGCCATTTATCAGAAGCTAAAGGAGAGACTACAGTATCCGGACAATCGCAATCTGTTTTATGATGAATTTGGACAGCCTTCCATTGCAGGACGATATGGCACGTATACCATTCACACAGAGGATACGCTGCTGACTGTTCAGGCGGAAACAAACGGCAAGCTGAATAAAAACATGCGGCAGACCGAGGAGGCAATGTGCTTGGCAGCGTATATCCGCAAGATTTTTGAGCCTGCGGCACCAGTCAATCCGTATCAGCTGTACAAGCGCATGAGACATGCACGGCGTAACGGCTTAATAATCAGCGTAGTGCTGATTATCGCTGCAGCGGCATATTCTATGGCTGTGCTGTCTCCGGCACTGGACGATACGGCAAAGGTGCGTAATGCGTATCTGTCGCAGTATAGCACAACGGTTACGGTAGGCGATGCGTTCGATAATTTCTTTGGCTCGCCCAAGTGGAAGGCGTACGAGGAAGGTACGCAGGAGCGAGTCGATTTTCAGGGAAACTGCACGTATTCTGGCGAGCAGGTACAGGTTCGCATTGTGTTTGGCATCTACGGGGATACGTTCCAGGTAGATTCGGTGCAGATCAACGGCAAGGAGGCACCGGCGCTGATTTCGGCAGGTCTGTTCTCTGCGGTTTACGGAGAGACGGATTCGTCCGGAGGGACGGTATCCAGTGCAGAATGAATATAAAGCAGGTGAAACCGTATGTTTTTTAAGAAAAAACAGGAACAATCGGCAGAACTAGCGGTAGTGTCAGCAGAATCGTCTGCTGAGCGAAAACTGCCGCTGATTCTGCGCTGGCCAATCAGTATCATACTTTTGTTCGTCATGCCTCCATTCGGCACGGCTGTGGGCATTGGATTAGCAGTTGCACGGCTGATTTTTAACCACAAATATCCGAAATATAAGCTGAAGCTGTGGACAAAACTTATTATTTCGGCACTCTGCATTGCGTTCGTAATATGGGCTGTTGTCACAGCGCCCGAGAGCAGCACGACCACATCAGCAGAGGCAGTACCAACAGAACAGGGTGAATCGCAGGCCACCGAAACAACATCTGAAGCGACAGAAAACAAAACCGTAGAGCAAGAAACAACTTCTCAGGCGGAACAGCAGGCGGCCTCCGAACAGAAAAAGCAGGAAGAGGCAGTTCAGGCGGCGAAGGATGAGACAGAGAAACAGCAGAAGGAGGCAGAAAAGCAGCAAAGGCAGGAGGAGAAAGCTGCTAAAAAGCTGGTACGTCAGCAAAAACGTGCCAACCGGAAAATCGAGAAGGCACTGAGTAAGGAGAAAATCGAGAAGGCGGCAAAAAAGCTCTCCCACGTGAAGGAAAACTGGGTATACGCCTACTATCAGGGGCTGCTGCCGGATTTGATCGAACAGGACGACCGCACACAGCTCGACCGTTATCTCACAATCTACAGGCAGGCGTTTCCGGAGACAGAGCAGATGAAGGACGTGCTCACGGCGTGGGATCAGATCTGTGACGACCAGAAGAAGATGGACGAACTGGACAAGAAATACCGTTCGGACTATTCGGGCGGCATGTCCGGTGCGATAAGTGCTGTGGATAAGGCGGAGGAGCGCACGTTTTATCTGCAGTATAAGCTGAAAAACTCTGCCGCGAACAGCAAAAACAGCGTCATCAGCGCAGTGGGCGAGGCAATCGGCGCGGCGCAGGAGTCGCTGACCGGTACCTATGAGTATCTGGCGAACAACGTGACGAACGACTTTATTCCGTCGATGTTGCAGGGCAACATCGATATGAATGTGTACCCGGGCGATGAGCAGTATGTGCTCATCACGACCAAGCCGTTTTCGCAGGCGGGTGCAACGACGGTGTATGCTTACCAGAGCGGAACGCGCACGCTGACAACCTCGGACGGCTTTGAGAAGGAGGTCGAGTGCTATCGCGTGATGGACAGTACCACGCGGGACACAATCCGGCAGGATTACGAAACGTATTCGGTAGCCGGTATGTCGATCGTGGAGGCAAGCCAGCACATGCAGGAATTGTTAAACAAGTAAAAGAAAGCAGGGAGAATCATGAAACAAAAGATTTGCGGTTTGCTTGCCATGCTGCTGCTGTTATCCGGCTGCGGCTCAAGCACCCCGACCGACACCTCGCCGATGAGCGAGGACGAGATCACGCAGATGTACAGCGATCCGGATTCGTTCAAGGGCCGCACGCTCGAGCTGTACGGCCGTGTGTTCAACGAGCCAGAGTACGATGACGACGGCGTGTATTTCCAGATGTGGGGAGACCCGGAGAACGGAGAGCGCAACACGATCGTAGCCTGCAAGGACACCTCGCTCAAGCTGCAGGATGATGATTATGTGCATATTTTGGGCAGTGTTTCCGGTAAACACGAGGGCGAAAACGCACTGGGCAGCAAAATCATCGCGCCTGCGATCGTTGCGGATTCGGTAGAGGTGGTAACTTATCAGGAGGCCTGTGCGCCGACGCTGTACACCGCGACGGTGCAGACAGCGGCGCAGACACAGTGCGGCTACACGGTTTCGGTCGACTCGGTGGAGCTGGCGGAAAAGGAAACACGCGTTGCGGTTACGGTGACGAACAACGGTGCAGCGGCGTTCAGTATCTACGATTCCAGCGCAAAAATCGTGCAGAACGGCAAGCAGTTCGAGCGGGAGTACAACTCTTATGCGGATTATCCGGAGCTGCAGTCGGATTTGATGGTCGGCGCGAGCACGACCGGCATCATCACCTTCCCGGCACTGGAAAAGGCGGATTTTGACATCACGCTGACTGGCTCGTCGGATGATTGGGACGAAAGCATTGCGCCGTTTACGTTCCATTGCACGTTCGATGACGCGGCAGCGCAGACTCAGCAGGAGCTAGCGGCGGAACAGGCGGCGCCGACCTACATGCTGTACGACGGCACAGCGACCAAGTCTATCGACCTTTCGCTGACCGATACCGTAATTGGCAGCAATAAACTGTGGCCGACGGACACGAAAACCATTACCACGGATGATCTGTCCAAGCTGACGCAAAATGAGGTTGCGGCCGTGCGCAATGAGATTTATGCGCGGCACGGCTATACTTTTACCACGGATGAATGGAAAATTTTCTTTGCCTCGGCGGAGTGGTATCATGCGGACAGTGCGTACTCCAACGATATGCTGAATGCCACGGAAAAAGCGAATGTGGATACCATTCTGAATTACGAAAAGAGTGCAGGCGGACAGCAGGAGAAGACCCGGCCGGAGGATATGGCATCGCAGGCCGCGCTGAATTACTGCCAGACGACCGGCTGGACGAACAGCCGCGTCAATTTTGTGGAAAGCCGTCCGGCGGGCGGATATTATGTCAATGTGATGAAGATAGACGACTCGGATAACAGTTATGAGGAAAATTATGTGGTGACGGTCGAAAACGGAAAGGCAATCGTGACCGGCACCGAGCAGTTTGGCGAATTTACGCCGATCGATTAATTAACAGAATAAATCAAAAAATCAGGACGGAAGGCTCGAGAGACCTTCTGTCCTGATTTTATTAGAGGGGGGTTGGTGATATGGTTTGGTTTGGAAATTTTTTAACTAAGTGAATTGGTAGTTTGTGTGAGATTGGTCAGTCGATGCGCTTTACCAGATCCTCCGGAATCTTGGCAGTGCCCTGACCGTAATACTGGAATACGTCAACCATCTGCTGAATCTGTGCGTCGCTCATCTGCTTGATCTCGCCGTTGACGCAGGCCGCGCGGGCAGCCAGATAGCATTTTGCGGCTTCTTCGAGGTAGACCGCAGCGTAAAGCGCCTGATTGAGATCCTTGCCGACCGTCATAACGCCGTGCTGAGACAGGATAACGGCATGACCGTTGCCGACGTACTTAACCGTATCGATGCCCATATCGATCGAGCCGGCAGCCGAATAGGGTGTGATCGGCACGTTGCCGCCGGCGGCATTGGCCAGTGCGGTAATACATACGCGGAACTCGGTCAGACCCGGAATGAGCGAAACCGCAGTTGCGTACGGCTGGTGGGTGTGGATAACGGCGTTGATGTCCGGACGCTCGCGGAAGATATGCAGGATAGCCGGTGTGTCGGACGAAGGCTTGCGGGTGCCCTCGATGACATTGCCATCGATATCCATGACGATCATATCATCCTCGACCATCTTCTCGTACATCATGCCGGACGGCGTAACGAGAATCTCGCCGGTCGGCATGCGCACGCTCAGGTTGCCGCAGGTCAGCGATACCAGTTCATAGCGGTCGAGCAGGATACCGGCTTCGATGATTTCTTTTTTCATTTCCGAAAACATGATGAATTCCTCCTAAAAAATCGTGAGCAGCTGTTTCGGTCTGCGGACGATGAATTCCGGATGGTAGGGTAGCAGCATTTCGAGCGGCTGATAGCCCCAGGCGGCAGCAGCGGCTGCCGTTTGCGTGTTGCGTGCAGTCTGCATGTCCACATCGGTGTCGCCAACGTAGAGTATCTGCTCACGCGGTATGCCCAGACGCTCGAGCACAGGGTCCATCGAGTACGGATCGGGTTTGGAGATGGTCTCCGGCGTCTGTCCGACGCACAGTTCCATCGCATCACCGAAAAATCGGTCGATGAGCGCACAGGCAACGGCATTGGGTTTATTCGTCAGAACGGCGTTCTTGATGCCACGGGGTTCAGCTCCGCAAGCGTTTCACACACCCCTGCATACGGCTGGGTGAGATAGGTGAAATCGCTGAGGTATGCGGCGCAGTCGTAATCGCGTATCGCGGGCTGAAGTGCGGCGACCCGATCGGGCGGGCAGCCGCCGAGCTTCTTGCCGGTCAGATCCTCGACAGCGGATACGAGGTGCATGGCATCAATGCCGTACTTCTTCATCAGGTACATTTGGGATGCACCGTGCGGATAGCCCGGCAGGCCGATCTTGACCAGACGCTTGCCCAGTCCGTTCTCCGCGATAACATCAGCAACAGCGGAGCCGAGACCGCCGATATCCAGATGGTTTTTGATGGTAACAACGCCGTACTTGCTCTTCTTGATGGCCTCAACGATGGTCGGGTCGGTGAACGGCTTGAGGGTGGAAACGTGCATATGCTGTACGGAAATGCCCTTTTCCTTCAGAACTGCGGTAGCGCGCATGGCTTCCTCGCACAGCTTTATTATAATTGTAAGGCAGCCGGTCAGGAGCCGAAGCTGTTGAATGACGAGCAGATCAGCTCGGTGCTGGAGGCATTCCAGACCTACCGACAGAAATAAATTTTGCAGGAGGGGACCATTATGGAGGAAAAATGCGTATACTGCGGCGGTGATCTGCCGGAAAAGCCGACTAAGGTAAAGGTGCGCACACGCTCGTTTGAGGTGTGCTGTGCGGATTGTGCGGAAAAGACCGAACAGTATATCAAGCTGGATAAGCGATTCAAGACCGCACTGTATCTTCTGGTCTTTCTGGGCGGCATCGGATTTGTTATCAGTGCATTTTTCGGCGGTGACAGTCCGCTGCGCATGATCGGTGCGTATGCCGGTCAGCTTGTTGCGGGACTGACGTTTATCGCGTTTCCGTATCCGGTCACCTCGTTTGAGAGCTTTCACGCGATGAGCATCCGCGGCGTAACGCGGCTGACGCGCATTATCGGCCTTGTGTTGAGCGTGTCGGCAGTCGTGCTGATAGTGCTCACGCTGCGATAAAGAAAATTGTGCGATCGGTCTGACGAAAGTAAGGTCTTTCCATAACCCCAAAGGGCGCTCAAAAGAGCGCTCTTTGGGGTTCTTTGCAGGATTGTCTGAGGTGATGGAAAGCAAAAGGACAGAAGGGTTCAAGTACCTTCTGTCCTTTTGCGGAGAAAATTATATTTGTATTCTGTTTGGAGACTTGAATATAAAATAATAGAGAATAAATTGAATGTGAAATAAGAATGCAGTATAGCACACGCGGCAGATACCGTACCGGCTCATAACCTCGACCGGAGAATCAGTCGGAACGGATGCGATACGCAGCGTGCTGCGGGTACCAACGATTTCGGTCTCAACATGAGATGCAGTATTGGGATGATGGCAACCGCCTCGACGTTCGGGTCAGCGCATAGCTCCTTCGGGTCCTGATATACGGCTGTGCTCTTTGGGTGTGAATATGGAATTAATCTGCGATTCGGGAAAATTAACCGAGGAACGGACGGGTGGTTTCCGCGCCCATGCGGATCACATCCTCAGCAGGCATTCTCCAGTATTCCGGACGGAACAGCTCGAGGCACGCAGGGCCGTCGTAGCCGACTGCCTGTACCGCATCAGCAACCTCCTGCACCGGAATGGCACCCAGGCCGGGCATCAGACGGTGACAGTGGTCGAGGATGCCGAGCGGCAGGTCCTCGCAGTCGTTGATGTGGAACACGAACAGCTTCTCCTTGGGAATTTTGCGGATGAAATCAACGTCCGCGCACTTGTCGTGCAGGTAAACATTGATGCAGTCCACGGTCAGACCAACGCTGTCGCGGTTTACGGCGTTTACGATCTCGAGCGCCTGACGTACGCTGTTGACGCACCACTTCTTGTCGCCGATCGGCTCGAAGGACAGCTTGACACCGTACGGCTCGGCAATGTCGGCGAGTTCGTTCAGCACCTTCACCGAGTCGTCGAAAATTTCCTTCTCGTTCCTGGTGCAGATCTCATTGGTGACAGTCGGCACCACGATGATATACGGATTGCCGATCTGCTGTGCCACCTTGCAGCCGAAGGTAAACAGCTCTACGAGCTTTGCCCACTCCTCCGGCGTGCAGAAGTTGATGTTTTCAATGGAGTTGAATGCAAACGGCTTGATATGGCTCTTTGCAAAAAAAGCCTTGAGATCGTCCACGGTGTGGGTTTTGAGATACTCCTGCAGCATATCAAGGCGCAGCTCGATATAGTCATAGCCGTACTTTTCGCACAGCAGCAGGTCGTTTTCAACCGTGGAATTTTCCTTGCAGGTTGCTTCGTTATATCCGAGTTTCAGCATAAGACAGTCTCCTTTACATTTCACCGCGCGCTTCACGCTCGGTGAGTTCCTTCATAATGGTGGGGTAAATCTTATCCAGCTTGTAGAACAGCAGGACGATAATGGCAACGATCCAAACGAGGATCGGACCGATTCTAAAGATAGAGGAAATCATTTGCTGGGCAGAAGTCGGCTGCATGGCACCGCCGGTAACCGAGCTGAGGAAGCCTGCGCCCTCGAGCATGGCGGTCATAACCGCACTGGTGATGCCGGTGCCGATCTTAAAGCCGAGCGAGCCGCCGCCGAAGATCAGGCTTTCCTGACGCAGATGGCTCTTCCACTGACCGTACTCTACAACATCGCCCATCATGCCGAATACCAGAGAGGTCAGCGGAGCCTGACCGAGCGAGCGGATGATGGTCATTACCAGAATCCACCTGAAGCTCATCGGGTTTACCATAATGAGGGCATGGGCGATAACAACTACGATACAGCCGGCGAGCGACAGATTGCGCTTGTTGAATTTCTGCAGCAGCATCGGACACAGCAGCGCGCCAACGATCAGTGCGACGATCTCGGAGGTGTAAATGACGCTGTAATACCATTCATCGTTGCCGAGAACATATTTGCAGTAGTACGGCAGGTCGGTGCCGATGATGGTGGTATGAACGCAGGTGACAGTCCACAGAATGAGCGTTGCCCAGAAATACGGGTTGCCAAGCAGCGCTTTAATCGCGCGGGAAGCGGGAACCTTGGGCTGCTCCTGTGCGGTGGATTCAAAATTAACGGTTTCCTTGCAGCGAACAAAACAGATGACGAGCAGAGCAAGTGCGATGGCACACCAGATGCTCATGGTCTTGATCCAGGCGGCCTGATCGTTGCCGAACAGCTTGACGACCGGCATAGTAAAGGTTACGGCAATGATCTTGCCGATCGGAGACAGTGCCATACGCACAACGGACAGCAGGTCGCGCTCGTGCGAGGAGCGGGTCATCATGGTGGACAGGGTGCCGTAGGGCACGTTGATTGCGGTGTAGCATACGGTGGTGCACAGGTTATAAGTAACAAAAATGTACCAGAACTGAACGGTTGTGCTGCTGTGCGGCACACAGAACATCGCAACCGCGCACAGAACATACGGTACGCTCATCCATAAAATCCACGGACGGGCCTTACCCCATTTTGATTTGGTCTTGCTCACGATGATGCCCATGATAACGTCGGACGAGCCGTCAAAAATACGCGAGATCAGCATGACCAGACCGACGGTAACGACCGGAATACCGCAGTAATCCGTATAGAACAGGGTGAGCAGCGCGGTGATCATGCCGAACACAACGTTGCAGGCAGTGTCGCCTAAACCATAGGCAATGCGGGTTCCCCAGCCAAGGGAGGCAGTGTTGTTCTTTTCACTCATAAGGAGCAACCCCTCTTTCTCTTCTCAGAAAACGGAAGCCGCCGCCGGGTGCGGCGGCTTGCCTTAACTCTTTCTCTTCTCTTTGCTTGTGGTAATGCGAGGATAAATTACTCGATTTCGCTCAGCTTGACCGGACGGCCTTCCTTCATGGACAGGTTTGCTGCCATGGCGATCTTGACCGGCTGCAGACCGTCAAAACCGGTTACCAGCGTGTCGGTGTCGTTCAGAACGGCATCGGTGAACGCCTTTGCCTCTGCGATGAATGCGTTGTTGTAGCGCTCGAGGAAGAACCAGGTCGGCTTTGCAACCTCGACGCCTGCGGCAGAGGAGATCATGGCGGTGTTGTTCAGATCGTTTGCAACCTGCACGCAGCCCTGGTCGCAGTGAACCTCGGTGCGCTGGTCGTAGCCGTAGTGTGCGGCACGGGAGTTGTCGATCACGCCGAGTGCGCCGTTCTCGAACTTCATCATTACAATGGCGGTGTCCACATCGCCGTATTCCTCGTAGCCTGCACCGGAGAGCGCTGCACCGTAAGCGGTAACCTCGGTAACCTCGCTGCTTGCCAGATAGCGAACCATGTCGAAATCATGGATGGTCATGTCCATGAAGATACCGCCGGAAACCTTGATATAGCTCATCGGCTGATGATCAGGATCGCGGGAGGTGACCTTGATGAGATTGGGCTTGCCCAGCTTGCCGGAAGCGACCGTATCGCGGACGGCCTTGTGGTTGTGGTCAAAGCGGCGAACGAAGCCGACCTGCAGCTTAACGCCTGCCTTCTTTACCGCAGCGAGGGCTTCCTCGATCTTTGCCAGCTTGGTGTCGATCGGCTTCTCACAGAAGATGTGCTTGCCGGTCTGCGCAGCGCGCATGATGAAGTTTGCATGCGTTGCGGTGGAGGAGCAGATGAACACGGCCTCGATGGTCGGATCGCCAAAGATCATCTCGGGATCATCGTAACACTTCTCAATACCCATGTCCGCTGCCCATGCGCGGGTCACATCGTTCATGAACGGATCAGCCACTGCGTAGAGGTCTGCGTTCGGCACGGCATGTGCCAGATTTTCGCCGTGCAGCTTGCCGATTCTGCCTGCACCCAGCAGACCGATTCTTACCTTGTTTGCCATTTTTTCTTGCACTCCTTTTTTACTCTGAAACCTGAATTGACGCGCTTGCTCAAAAAGCAGTATGTTAGAAGTTTTTTTCTGTGTTTTTATGATATAATAATTGCACACAGAGAAGAACGATGTAAAAATATCGAATAAAACAACGATATAAACTGCTGTTTTTGAATCGTTTGCGCTTTTCTTGTGATTATTATACAAACAAAGCCTGTGAGAGCGTTATCGTGTTCTTGTGGAAAAAACAGCAGGATTTTCCGAGGGGAAGAAAGAAAATCGAGGGAAGGCTTTCGTAATCTTGTGATTCTTAGGAGGGAGCATACATGGAAAACAAGCCGCGTAAACTGAGCGGAACATTCTTCAACTGCATTTCGATCGACCGCAATTACAACAACCAGCAGTCTATACTTCCGCATATGCACGACAACCGTCTGGAGCTGTTCTATGTGTGCAGTGGACAAGGACAGTACATGGTGGATAACCGATATTACCCGATTGGAGAGGGCGACATTGTTATCTGCAATCAGGGTGTGCTGCACGGCGAGGAACCCGATCAGGTGCGGCAGATCCGGTCGTACAGCGTCGCAATTACCGATGTCAATGCAGAAGGTCTGCCGCCCAACTGCCTGATCGCGGAAGGGGAGTGTCCGGTCGTCTCGTGCGGACAGCTTGCCAGGCAGGTAGGCGAGACCATGCACCTGCTGTATCTGCTCAGCGCCGATGCGGGAAACCTGCATGCCGTGTGCTGCAGTCTGGCAGAGGCAATGCTGAATCTGACCGATTCCCTGCTCCGCAGTCGTATCCACCAGCAGGAGCAGCAGCGTGAAATGCCGTCTGTGCTGGCGCACCGCGTGCGGCGCTATCTGGATGCACACCACTGTGAGTCGATCACGCTGCGTATGGTGGCGGAGCGACTGCACGTGAGCGAGTATTATCTGGCGCATGTGTTTAAGCAGGAGTTCGGCGTGCCGCCTATGCAGTATGTGATGAAACGCCGGATTGGTGAGGCGCAGGGTTTTCTGATGAATACCGGCATCCCGATCGCTGAGATTGCGGATACACTCGGCTTCAGCAGTATCTGTCACTTCAACGCCATGTTTAAGAAGTACACCGGCACACCGCCCGGCAAGTTCCGGCAGTCATTCAAGCAGAGCATCACGCACAGCGAAAAAGGAAAAAGTGAAGAAAAGGAATCGTAAAACGGAAAACACCGTGCAGAGCAGTAACGCTTTGCACGGTGTTTTTTCTATCTTACTTACAAATAGAAGCAGTAGTAATCGACTGCAGCTGATTCGCGCGTTAGCGCGCATTTAATAGCATTTGTTTTGCAAATGCCAAAAAAGAGGGAGCATGCATCACTCTTTTTTGACTTCTGGAGGGAGAAAGTTTCGACCATAGAGAGGAACTTTCGTACGACTTTGGAACGGCCTACGGTCCGTTCCTCTTGTCGGCCAAACTGTAGTTTGGCGACAGCATATAGAAGAATGGCGCAGCCGAGAGAGAGGGCGGCTGCGCCGGTGAAATGGAGATGTGTGTGAAATTAGAGAGATTAGCGGTAATCGTATTCTGAGGGAGCCGTCGGTTCACACGGCAGCGCGCTCTGCGTGAAGTACATATTTGCGAAGATGACTGCAATAGAAATGATAGTGAATAACATAATGAACGCTCCTTTCGCCGTTTGAGTTCGGCTTTCTTTTGATGATTCTATTGTAGCCCCTGGGACGCGGTTTTTCTTCTAACTTCTTGTATTTCATAGAGTTGAGCAAGAATCTGCAATTTGACCGGCGCAGACGGCCAGCATACGCGGAAAACGGCAGCAATAACTTGTAAAAAACGGTGAAAATACAGTCTGTGAGCGAAAAATAAAAGTAAGAGAAAAATTGCATATTTTTATAAAATATTGAGATATATACATTTTTACTTATTGTATGGGACGGAAAATATGAAAATTTGCAATGGTGTTATACCACGTTTTCAGCCCGATAGCGAGATATTAAAAAAACAGGTGCAAAGCACAGACCGCAAGCGGGAGCGGCAGGCACGGAAAATAATGCGATAGGGGAGAGAAAAGTTCTGGATTCTATAATAAAATGTGAAAATATTTGTATGTAACGTAAAAATATAAGAAAAAAGGCAATTCCTCAAGATGTTAGAAGAAAAGCAAACCCTCAAATGCTAAACTTAAATCATCAAAAGAGAACACCGCCGGGAGCGAAAAGAAAGAGCCTCGGCAGGAAAGAAATGAGTAAAGCATTTGAGGAGGAAAACACAATGAGCAAAACCAGAATGACAGTCGGTCAGGCGATCGTCAAGTTCCTGAACCAGCAGTACATTGAGATGGACGGCAAAGAGGAACCCTTCGTAGACGGCATGTTCACGATCTTCGGTCACGGCATGGTAGTCGGTCTCGGACAGGCGCTGGAAGAGGATCCGGGCCACCTGAGAGTTTACCAGGGCCGCAACGAGCAGGGCATGGCACACGCCGCCATCAGCTACGCAAAGCAGCACAACCGCCGCAAGATCATCGCCTGCACCTCGTCCATCGGCGTTGGCGCAGCAAACATGGTAACCGCAGCACTGACCGCTACCATCAACAACATCCCGCTGCTGCTGTTCCCGTCCGATTACTTCGCAACCCGTCAGCCGGATCCGGTTCTCCAGCAGCTCGAGGTTCCGAACGACCTGTCCATGTCCGCTTCCGACTGCTTCAAGCCGGTTGCCAAGTACTGGGATCGCATTTCCCGTCCGGAGCAGCTGATGAGCGCGATGGTCAATGCAATGCGCGTCCTGACCGACACCGCAAACTGCGGCACGGCAGTTATCTCGCTCCCGCAGGATGTACAGGGTGAGAGCTTCGATTTTCCGGATTACTTCTTCCAGAAGCGCGTACATCACGTTGCACGCCGCGTAGCGGATGACTACGATATCGAGAAGGCAGTTGAGATGATCAAGGCTTCCAAGAAGCCGATGTTCATCGCAGGCGGCGGCGTTCGTTACTCCGAGGCCGGTCAGACCGCAATGGACTTCTGCAAGGCGTTCAACATTCCGGTTTCTCAGACCCAGGCCGGCCATTCCTGCCTGCCGGATTCGTTTGATCTGGCAGTCGGCGGCATCGGCGTAACCGGCGGTCTGGCGGCGAACGCACTCTGCAAGGACTGCGACCTTGTTATCGGTGTCGGCACTCGTTTCAACGACTTCGTAACCGGCTCCAAGTGGGTGCTGTTCCGCAACCCGGATATTAAGGTTCTGGCAATCAATACTTCCGAGTTCCACGCGGAAAAGCTGGACGCAACTCGCTGCATCGGCGACGCAAAGGTTACTCTCGAAGCGATCATGGCAAAGCTCAAGGCAGACGGCTACAAGTCCGGCTACACCACCGAAATTCAGGATATCCGCAAGGTTTGGGAAGAAGAGCGTCTGCGCGTTCTGGGCGTTCAGTACAAGGGCGAGGGCTTCGGCGAGGGCAAGTTCGTACCGTGCGTTCCCAGCTGGACCGAGAAGATCATGAACGATTTCGTTGACCAGATCGGCGGCACCATCACCGAGTCCAACGCAGTCGGCATCCTCCGCGAGGAGGCAGACGACGACGCAATCGTGGTTGCAGCAGCAGGCTCGCTGCCGGCTGACCTCGAGCGTCTGTGGGTCACCGACGCACCGAACTCCTACAATATGGAATACGGCGCTTCCTGCATGGGCTATGAGATCGCGGGTGCGTTCGGCGCCAAGCTGGCTGAGCCGGACAAGGAAGTTTACGCTCTGGTTGGTGACGGCTCCTTTATGATGCTCAACTCCGAGATCCCGACCGCAATGCAGGAGAATGCGAAGATCACCGTTGTTGTATTCGACAACTGCGCATTCGGCTGCATCAACAACCTGCAGATGGGCAACGGCGTTGGCTCTCTGGCGACCGAAATGCGTCACCGCAACGAGACCACCGGCAAGCTGGACGGCGACTACTGCTACACCGACTTCGGCAAGATCGGTGAGGGCTTCGGTATGAAGGCGTTCTACGCCAAGACTCCGGACGAATTCCGCAAGGCCGTTCAGGATGCTAAGAAGGAAAGCGTTTCCTGCATCATCGACGCAAAGGTTCTGCCCAAGACCATGGCGGAGGGCTACGAGTCCTGGTGGCACATCGGCGTGGCATCTACCTCCAAGTCTGATGAGGTAAAGGCTGCACGCAAGCGAATCGATGATCATCTGGCAGAAGCACGCATGTACTAATTAAACGCAGATTCAATATGAGCCGCCCGTTTTCGGACGGGCGGCTTTCCTTGTATATAAGGTATAGATACGCAATCTGGTATAGAGCAAAGAAAAGAGGAGCAAGAATTATGAAATATACGCACAAGGCCCCCTTCGATAAGGGCTATAACGGCATGGTTTCGGCAGTTGAGCATCCGGAAATGATGGGCATGGAGTTCGGCGTGGTCAAGATGGCAGCCGGCGATGTGATGCACTTCGACTATGCGCAGGAGGTTGTTTACGACCTGATGAGCGGCAGCGTGACCTTCGCATGGAACGGCAATTCCGAGACCGTTACCCGCAAAGACGTGTTCCATGAGGGTGCGATCCTGCTGCATGTGCCGCAGAATACCAGAGTGACCATCTCTGCCGAGAGTGACGCGGAGATTGCAGTATCCCGCACGGAAAACAAGCGCGATTTCGCGGCTCGTCTGCTGCGTCCGGAGGATTGCCTGTGTGCAAACGAGGAGCGCGGCGCCGGTCAGATGAACGAGTGCTCGACCCGTCTGGTGCGCACGTTCTTTGACCGCTCCAACTGCCCGGAAACCAACTTCTTTATCGGTGAAGTGGTGCATTTCCCCGGCAAGTGGTCCTCTTATCCGCCGCATCAGCACGTTGAGCCGGAGCTGTACTACTACAAGTTCCTGCCGGAAAACGGCTACGGTCTGGCAGAATATGGCGACGATGCCTTCAAGGTTAAGAACAACGACCTGACCGGCATGCCGGAAAATGTAACGCACTCTCAGGCCGCTGCGCCCGGCTATGCGGAGTATTACCTGTGGTGCATCCGTCTGCAGGACGACAAGAACATCGTGACCACCGTTGTACCCGAGTATGAGTGGGTGACCAAGGCGGACGCGAAGTATTTCCCGGACATTTAAGGGAGGCAAGCGGCATGAAAGCATTTAAGATCGTTCCCTCTATCGCGGAGTATATGGATTTCCGCACGCTGGCGAAGGAATTAAACCTCGGCGAACGTGACCTGATTCTGACGAATGAATATATTTACAATCCGACGATTGCGGCACTGAATCTCGGCTGCCATACCTGTTTTCAGGAAAAGTTTGGCGGCGGTGAGCCGACCGACATTATGGTTGACGCCATCCTCGACGACCTGCGCGGCAAGGAGTTTGACCGTATTATCGCGGTCGGCGGCGGCACCGTTATCGACATTGCCAAGGTGTTGACCGTTGCCAAGGCCACCGACCGTGTGGACGATCTGTACGACCGCATGGCAAACCTCGAGAAGGAGCATGAGCTGATCATCGTGCCGACTACCTGCGGCACCGGCTCTGAGGTTACCAACATTTCCATCATCAACCGCACCACTAAGGGTGTCAAGGTCGGTCTGGTATCGCCCGCGATGTTCGCGGATGAGGCGGCGCTCGTGCCCGGTATGCTGCTCAGCCTGCCGTATCCGGTGTTCGCGACTTCTTCCATCGATGCGATGGTCCACGCGGTGGAGAGCTATCTCTCTCCGAATGCGTGTGCACTGAGCGAGCTGTTCTCCGCCAAGGCGCTGCACCTCATCCTGTCCTGCTGGAAGGACGCTGTTGCAGCGGGCGGCAAGGATGCGTGGAAGAAGCATGCACTTGAGTTTCTGCGCGCCTCCAACTACGCAGGTATCGCGTTCGGCCATGCAGGCTGCGCGGCTGTTCACGCGATGGCATATCCGCTCGGCGGCGTGCACCATATTCCGCATGGGCAGGCAAATCAGCTGATGTTCGCGGATGTCATGCGCAAGTACCAGGAAAAGAAGCCGATTGGAAAGCTGAATCAGCTGGAAGAACTTCTGGGTGCAGAACTGGACGTAGAACCGGTATTTTCGCTTGAAAACCTGTACAAATTGATGGACGAGGTATTGAAAAAGGATCCCCTGCACGAACACGGAGTAACCGCTGACGAGCTGCCGGTCTTTGCAAAGAATGTCATTGAAACCCAGCAGCGCCTGCTCGGCAACAACTATGTGGAGCTGTCCGAGGACGATCTGCTCGACATTTACCGCAAGGCATTTTAACTGCGGAGGGACAAGCATGGATTGGAGAACGTATTATAAGGAGCACACGATGACCCCGGAACAGGCGGTCAGTGTGATCCATGACGGCGACCGCGTGGTATTCGGCCATGCGGTAGGCGAGCCGATCATCTTTCAGCGTACGATGGCGCGCATGGCAGAGCAGTTCCACAATGTGGAGGTCGCTCACATGGTTTATCTCGGCTCGGGCGAGTATCTGCAGCCCGGCATGGAGAGCCATTTCCGTCATAACGCGCTGTTCGTCGGCGGCCCGGCGCGCAAGCCCATTGCCGAGCACCGCGCGGACTACACCCCGGTGTTCTTCTCGGACGTACCGCGTATGTTCCGCGACAACACCCTGCCGGTGGACGTTTTCGCGTTCACCTGCTCGCCTCCGGACGAGCGCGGCTACGTTTCGCTCGGCCTGTCGTGCGATTACGGCGCACAGGCGGTCAAATCTGCGAAAACCGTTATCGCTGAGGTAAACCCGAATATGCCGCGCACCTATGGCGAGAGCTTTGTGCACGTTTCCGAGATCGACGGCTTCCTGTGCTCGTGGGAGCCGCTGCCCGAGTCCAAGCCGCCCAGGATCGGTGAGGAGGACCGCGCCATCGGCAAGTACATTGCCGAGCTCGTGCGCGACGGTGACTGCCTGCAGCTCGGCATCGGTGCGGTGCCGGATGCGGTCTGCTCGTTCCTCGGCGACAAACACGACCTCGGCCTGCACACCGAGATGATCTCGGACGGCGTGCTGCCGCTGCTTGAAAACGGCAACATTAACGGCAAGCGCAAGCAGCGCGACGTCGGCAAGGTGAGCGTCACCTTCCTGATGGGCACGCGCAAGCTGTACGATTTCGTGGATAATAACCCGATTATTAACATGCTTCCGGTGGATGTCTGCAACAATCCGGCGGTTATCGCGGAGAACGACAACGTGGTTTCCATTAACTCCTGCGTCGAGGTCGATCTGCAGGGGCAGGTCTGTGCCGAGGCGATCGGCCTGCGCCAGATTTCCGGCATCGGCGGCCAGATGGACTTTGTGCGCGGCGCAAACTTGTCCAAGGGCGGCCGTTCCATCATTGCGCTGCACTCGACCACCAAGGACGAGTCTGCATCTAAGATTGTTACAACCATCACCACCGGCGGTCCGGTTACCACTAGCCGCTGCGATGTCAATTATATTGTCACCGAGTACGGCGTGGCGCAGCTTCGCGGTCAAACGCTCCGCGAGCGCGCAAAGCGTCTGATTGCCATTGCGCATCCAAAATTCCGCGAAGAACTTGCCGAGGAATTCGAGAAGCGCTTCGGTGAAAAACTCAAGGTGTAACCAATTAAAATGCAACATACAGCAGGGGGTCATAACGATGAAAAAGACATTCTCCCGTTTTCAAATCGCCTATATTCATGTGATTTTGCTGCTGCTGATCATGCTCTCCGGCTGGTGCGTTTATATCACAAGCCTGATGCTGAGCGTATAATTTCGTGGATATGCGCCGAAAAACCGATTTTTCTGCTATTCTCATTACAAATCAGACTATTCCCTTCATGTCTCCTCAAATATGTTATAAAAATCGGTGAATCGGCGCTTTTTCCTATTGCAAAGAAAGAAAAAGGACAAGGAAGATGATATTATGATGACAAAAGACCAGTACATCGACTCTCTGCGGGGGCTGCACCTGAACCTGTACAGCTTCGGCAAGAAGGTTGAAAACGTAGTGGACAACCCGATCGTTCGTCCGTCGCTCAACTCGTTTGCGGCAACGTACGAGCTGGCAGAGGACCCGCAGTACGAAGATCTGATGACAGCCACCTCCAATCTGACCGGCAAAAAGGTAAACCGCTTCACCCACCTGCATCAGTCCACGGACGACCTCATCAAAAAGGTAAAGATGCAGCGCCTGCTCGGCCAGAAGACCGCAGCGTGCTTCCAGCGCTGTGTCGGCATGGATGCCGCTAACGCGGTTTACTCCACCACCTTTGAGACCGACGAGGCTTGCGGCACCAAGTACCACGAGAATTTCGTCAAGTTCTGGACCGATGTGCAGAACAACGATTGGGGCGTTGACGGCGCTATGACCGACGTTAAGGGCGACCGCGGTCTGTCTCCGTCCAAGCAGGCCGACCCGGATTTGTTCCTGCACGTTGTCGAGCGCACCGCGGACGGCGTTTACGTTACCGGCGCAAAGGCGCACCAGACTGGCTACCTGAACAGCCATTATGTTCTGGTTATGCCGACCATCTCCATGCGTGAGGGCGACGAGGACTACGCAATTTCCTTCGCATGCCCGACCGACGCGGAAGGCATCACCCTGATTCTGGGCCGTCAGTCCTGTGACACCCGCAAGACCGAGGAACATAACGACATCGACGTCGGCAACAAGGTTTACGGCGGTCACGAGGTTCTGGTTATTTTCGACCGTGTATTCATTCCGAACGACATGATCTTCCTCAACGGCGAAACCCAGTTTGCCGGCATGATGGTAGAGCGCTTCGCAGGCTATCACCGTCAGTCCTACGGCGGCTGCAAGGTCGGCGTTGGCGATGTGCTCATCGGCGCTACCGCGCTGGCAGGTGAGATGGCGGGCTCGGCCAAGGCTTCTCATGTCAAGGACAAGCTCATCGAGATGACCCACCTGAACGAAACCCTGTACTGCTGCGGCATTGCATGCTCGTCTCAGGGCACCAAGACCAAGAGCGGCAACTACCTGATCGACCTGCTGCTGGCAAACGTCTGCAAGCAGAACGTCACCCGCTTCCCGTATGAGATCGCTCGTCTGGCACAGGATCTGGCCGGCGGCATCATGGTAACCCAGCCGTCCGAGGCGGATTACCGCAACCCGGCAACCCACGCTTACATCGAGAAGTACCTCAAGGGTGTGGCTTCCGTGCCCACCGAGGATCGTATGCGCCTGCTGCGCCTGATCGAGAATATGACGATGGGCACCGCCGCAGTCGGCTATCTGCCGGAGTCCATGCACGGCGCAGGTTCTCCGCAGGCTCAGCGCATCATGATCGCCCGTCAGTCCAACATGGAAATGAAGAAGGAACTGGCGAAGAAGATCGCAAGAATCAAGTAATTTCTGTGAAAGCTGCGGCACAGGAGAAGCTCTGGCGGTTCCATGTCAAAAATGGAGTATGTCTAACCGGCAGGGCGGACCCGAAACGCAGCCTCACCGATAAAAACTGACAAGACCCGTCCTTTTTATTGCGGAAGGGCGGGTTTTGTTCTGCAAACCGTAATTTCAAGGAGGAAAGCAATGGATAAGCAAAAACTGCACGAGCTGCGTGTGTTTGCGACGGAAATCCGTCTGGAAACGCTCAAGGTGATCGCGTCCCGCGGTTTTGGTCACGTTGGCGGCTCTATGTCGATGGCGGACGCAATGGCCGTTCTGTACGGCGAGGTCATGCACATCGACCCGAAGAATCCCCACTGGGAGGACCGCGACTGGTTCGTTCTGTCCAAGGGACACGGCGGCCCGGTCATGTACGCAACGCTCGGCCTCAAGGGATATTACCCGATGGAGAGCGCCTACACGCTCAACCAGCCGAACACGGATTTCCCGTCCCACACTGACCGCAGCAAGACCATCGGCGTTGACCTGACGACCGGTTCGCTCGGTCAGGGTATGAGCGAAGCCATCGGCGCCGCACTCGGCAGCCGCGTGCAGAACCGTCCGAGCCGTGTTTACGTTGCCGTAGGCGACGGTGAGTGCGATGAGGGCCAGATCTGGGAAGGCGCACAGTTTGCCGCGCACTACAAGCTGGATAACCTCGTATGTCTCGTAGACAACAACGGCCGTCAGCTGGACGGCGCAGTTGCCGATGTTATGAGCCACGGCAAGGGTATCGGCGCCAAGTTTGACGCATTCGGCTGGAACGTTATCGACGTAGCCGACGGTAACGACGTAGAGCAGATCTTGGGCGCGCTCGAGCAGGCGAAGGCGTGCAAGGGCAAGCCGACCTGCCTGATTCTGAACACGGTAAAGGGCAAGGGAGCAACCTTTGCCGAGCCGTCCGGCGCACATTCTTCGCAGCCGACTAAGGAGCAGTGGGATGAAGCGATTGCCGCATCCGAAGCCGCTCTGGCTGCAGTGAAAAACGAAAAGTAAGGGAGGGGAAAACAATGAGTTTTACTTTGATCGGCAAGCATGAAAAGGATAGCCGCGCCAACCGCGACGGCTATGTAGAAGCCATGCTCGAAATGATGGCGGAGAACCCAAAGCTGGTGCATATCGACTGCGACCTGATGGGCTGCATCAACACCGGAAAGCTGCTGAAGGCGTTCCCGGCCCAGACCTTTAACGCAGGCATCGCGGAGCAGAACGCGATGGGCGTTGCCTCCGGCATGGCAGCCACCGGCCTGACCGTGTTCGCGCACTCGTTTGGCTGCTTTGCTGCCCGCCGCATGTTCGATCAGGCATTTCTGGCAGCGGGCTACTCTGAGCTGCCGGTGCATGTCATCGGTTCCGACCCGGGTGTCTGCGCAGCATTCAACGGCGCAACTCATATGCCGTTTGAGGACTGTGCGCTGTACATGAACATCCCGAACGCAGTCGTTATCGACTCGTGCGATTTTGCACAGACCAAGGCACTGACCAGGAAGCTGGCTGCCTGCGGCAGCCCGTCCTACATGCGCCTGATCCGCAAGGGCTTTACCACGGTTTACGCGGATGGCTCTGATTTTGAGATCGGCAAGGGCGTTACGCTGCGTGACGGCAAGGACGTGACCATTATTGCCTCCGGTATTTTGGTAGACGAGGCACTCAAGGCCGAAGAAATGCTGGCAGCAAAGGGTATTTCTGCCCGCGTGATCGACATGCACACCTGGAAGCCGCTTGACGAGGAGCTGGTGCTCCGCGCGGCTGCAGAGACCGGCTGCATCGTCACAGCGGAGAACCATCAGGTCGGCACCGGCCTCGGCTCTGCCATTACCAACCTGACGAGCGCAAAGAATCCGGTTCCGGTGGAGCGCATCGGCATCCAGAACCGCTTCGGTCAGGTCGGTCCGCAGGATTTCCTTATGCAGCAGTATAACCTCACTGCAGAGGATATCGTGGCGGCGGCTCTGCGCGCCATTGCCCGCAGGCAGGGATAATTCAATTACAGTAAAGCTCCCGTCGGAACGGTTGATCGGTTCCGGCGGGAGCTTTTCTGCGCGCAGCAGCGGACACGGCGCTGAGGAAGAAATGCATAATTTTTGCTTGAAAAGATTGGTGAGAAGTGAGATTGCTTTTCTGACGAAACAGGGATAGAATTATAAGTACAAGTTACGCAAACGTTTGCGAAAAAGAAAACGGAATGCATAACCACACGAATCTGTTGCACGGGGAGGAGGAATGAGATTTCGCTGCAGAATCGAGAAAGAAAAAGAATTTTAAGAAAGAGGGTCCGAGATACATGAAAAAGCGCATACTCAGTTTAGCTATATCCGCAGCACTGGTTTTGACGATGCTTCCCGCCGGGGCGCTGGCCGCAGGCGACAAGGGCACGCCGCCGGTATACAACAAGGCGACGGGCTGCTATGAGATCTCCACCCCGGACCAGCTGCTCTATCTGTCCGGCAGCTGGAAGGACGGCGCTCCTCGCGACGGACACTATGTTTTGACCGCCGACATCGATATGTCCGGTGTCAAGGGCTTCAAGCCCATCGCATCCAAGAAAGATAAGGGCTTTATCGGCACGTTCGACGGCCAGTTCCACGCCATCAAGGGACTGCGCGTGGAATACGAGAAGAAATACGCCGGTCTGTTCGGCTATGTCGGCAATCAGGACGATCAGGCGTACATCAAGGATGTTGCGCTGCTTGACTGCTACGTTACCGGCCAGCAGAACGTCGGTGCGCTGGCAGGTGTCAACTACGGCACCATTACCGGCTGCGTTGTCACCGGTGAGGTTAAGTGCCTGGATCTGTCCAACTCGCACACCGCAGGCGGCATCTGCGGCAAGCTGAAGGAGGGCGAAGGCCCGATCGTCGGTCATGTTGAGGACTGCTATATCAACGCAGACGTTTCCGCTCCGTATGATGCGGGCGGCGTTGCCGGCATTCAGGACGGCGGCGGCTATCTGGCACGCTGCTTTGCAGCCGGTACGGTCGATACCACCGCAAAGAGCGGCACGGTAGGTCATGCGGGCGGTATTGCAGGCTCGTTCAACGCCGGTGAAACGCTCAAGGACAGCGTTTCCGCACAGACCGTTATCAACGGCGTTGCAGATGTTGACAAGATCGTCGGCCAGCTCGATGATGAGGCAGCTACCAACATCACCGACAATATTGCATGGGAGGGCACGCTGCTGTCCGGCAACGAGCCGACCGAGCAGCCCATCAAGTGGGAGGACGTTTCCGCTGCAAAAATGCAGGACAAGGCCACCTATGAAGCACTCGGCTGGGATATGAGCAAGGTCTGGGACTGGAGTTCCTCCGGCAAGCAGCCTGTTCTGCGCGGCTATGATGCCTCCATCTTCCCCGCAGTGGATTACACCGTCAGCGGCACGCGCATCATTTCCCGCGCGCTGAACATCGCACCGCATAACGGCAAGGCCGAGGTCTCTGCCCGCATCGTCACCAGTGACAAGGTGCAGAGCGCGACGCTGTATTACGGCTATGATTCCGCCAAGGTCGATACCGCTGTTGCCATGAAGGAATCCGGCGGTACCTACACAGCTTCTCTGCCGACCGACAAGACCGGCGATATGTTCTACTACATCGAGGTCAAGACCGATAAGGAAACCGTAACCAAGCCGTACACCAAGTCTGAGCCGATCGTGCTGAATATTGATGACGGCAAGGTAAAGGGCGAACCCGACCAGATTACCATTACGCCGGATACCAAGCAGGGCGGTCTGCGCTTCAGCTGGCTGACTGACCCCGCTGTCACCAAGACCGTTATCCAGTACAAGGTAAAGGGTGCTTCCAAGTGGGAAACCAAGTCCGGCACCTCTTATGTAGAATCCGTAACCGCAGGCTATAAGGAAAAGGCGGCACATCGTGTGGAGATCACCGGTCTGACACCGTCAGCCGAGTATGTTTACCGCGTAGGCGACGGCGGTTCGTTTATGAGCGAAGAAAAATCCTTCACCGCCCCGAAGTCTGCAGCGGATAAGAGCTTTAAGGTGATTTTCTACTCGGACCCGCAGTCTGAATCTGTTGAAAATTACATGAGCTTCAAGGACTCCATCGACCAGGCACTCAAGATCTGCCCGAAGCCGGATCTGATGATCTCCGCGGGCGACACCACCCAGAACGGCTATAAGTCCACCGAATGGGAGGCATGCTTTGAAGTTATGGGCGATTACTACGCCAAGTATCCGACCGTTACCGTTGCAGGCAACCACGAGATGAAGGGCGACTGGAATTTCGTATCGTTCGCACAGCGCTTCAATATGTCGGGCGCAAAGACCGGCTATCCGCAGTTCGACCGCACGATGGGCTACTTCGAATATGGCGATGCTATCTTCGTTATCCTCAACGGCGAAGTCACTCCGGCGGATCAGAAGGCCGAGATCATGAAGAAAGAGCTCCAGTGGTGCAAGAGCGTGCTGGATGCTTCCGACAAGAAATGGCGCATCGTTATGACGCACGCAGGCCCGTATACCTCCAACCATGATCCGCTGGACGTTCGGGATTACTACATCAACGACAGCGAGTATTCGCTCGACGCTATGGGCGTTGACCTGTTCCTCAACGGCCATGACCATATCTATATCCGTTCTACCGTGAAGAACGATATCAAGGTCAACACCGGCGACGGCACGACCTATCTGACCGGCGGTACGGTAGGCAATAAGTTCTACGAGTACATTCCGGCTCGTTCGGACTACTCCACCGATTTCTACACCGATGAAGAGGATAAGCAGGTATTCTCCATCATCGAGTTCAACGAGGATTCCATCAAGGGCACCGCTTACCAGAAGCAGGACGAGGACAACTGGAACAGCTTCAAGGCAGTTGACAGCTACGAGATCCGCAACACCCTGCGCGAAGGCAAATCCGTTACCGATTATACCGACGTTCCGGCGAACGCATGGTACTACAAGGCGGCGGATTACGTCACCAAGAACGGTCTGCTCTCCGGCGACAAGGCGTATACGTTTGGCGCGAACAAGGCACTGACCCGCGCACAGGTCGCACAGGCGCTGTATAATCTGGCAGGCCAGCCCAAGACCAAGCTGACTGACAGCTTCAGCGATGTTCCGGTAACGCATCAGGCTCGCACGGCTATTGCGTGGGCGGAAAAGACCGGTATCATGGAGGGTGTCGGCGGCGGCAAGTTCTCGCCCGACCGCAGCGTCACCCGTCAGGAGGCGGCAACGCTGCTGACCCGTCAGCGCAAGCTGAGCGGTGAGGATACCGCGGCAGACGGCAGTATCGTCAAGCAGTTTACCGACGGCGGCACGATTGCCGACTGGGCAGCAGCAGGCGTAGCCTACTGTGCAAAGACCGGTCTGGTGCAGGGCAAGCCGGGCAAGGTATTTGCACCGAAGTCCACCATCACCCGCGCGGAGATGGCGACCATCATGCAGCGTATTGCAGCATGATTCTTTGAAAGATAAACCATAAACGGGGGCGCAGCCGGCGGCTGCCGCTGCCCGGAACAGAAAAAAACTCCGCAAGCGTTTTCGCTTGCGGAGTTTGTGTTTTCTGAGGAGCAGCTTACTTGCGGTTGGTGCGGCGTGCAGTGAACAGCTTAGCGGTGCAGGGATCGCAGGACAGCTCAAACATAGCGGTGTTCATCAGAAACTTGGAAAAATTCTTACGCATTACAATTACCTCAATTCAGTCTTGTTTTTTTAACTGATGATATTCTAGCAGATTATTTTGTGCAAAACAAGCGCAAACGTATACGGAATATACAACAAAATAAAAATACTTTTATGCAGAATGAACAATTGGAAAGGCAAACTGCACGAAACAAGAAGAATAAAAGGTAAAATACAACCGGAAAACGTTTGCGGTACACTGAGAATAAGACGCGGTGTATGAGAAAAAAGCTGCTGTTGCGTTGGAGCAACAGCAGCTTTTACATGGTATCGTTTTGTCTCAATCCTCGGTGCATTCGGGATGGATGATGGTATAGTTGCCCGAACGCAGCAGATCTGCAAGACCGAAGCTGTCTTCGGGGAGGGTGTCGGACAGAATACCGGTCGTACCCTGATCGCCGGGACGGTGGCAGTCCGAGCCGGCCGTCATGATGAGATGATGCTCCCTGGCATAAGCCAGCGCAAGATCGTTATGGCTGTCATGGCGGGGGTTGAGGTTGAGAACCTCGATGCCGTCCAGATATTCCGCCGGAGCGGGGGTGCATTTTTTGCGGAACGGGTGTGCCTGCACGAGCAGTGCGCCGTCTGCGCGGTATTGCGGAGCAAAGGCCGCCAGACCCTCGCGCATGACGCGATCCGGATCGGCCAGCAGCTCGTCGTGGAAGCCGTACAGCAGATAATCGTTATCCGAGCCGTCAAAGCGCAGCTCAGCGCCCGCGTACACGCGGATATTGTACTTCTCCGCTTCGCGCTTGAGGCGGTGGTAGCCCAGCAGGAACGCCTGCGTCTTGCTGCCCGGCGTGGTCAGGTCGATGTCGGCGTAGTCGAAGCACTCGCGGTTGTAGTGGTCGGTAACGCAGATGGCATCATAGCCGCACGCGGAGTAGTATTTCATAATGGCCTGAGCGCCCAGCCAGCCGCAGTGGGAGATATAGGTGGTGTGCAGATGGGTTTCGATGCGGTACATAAGCTCCTCCTTTTTGTGTATGAGAATGCCGCAGGATTCTGCGGCATTCTCGATCAGCAGCGCTGCGGTTGACCTGTTGGTGTATTGTGTGTGATAAAAGGGCTAAGAGAGAAAGGCGGTCGGTGCGCAGTGCTGTGGATTTACTTTTTTTGTGCGCGGCATGAGCTGCGCGAAACCAGTGTCGGACGGATCATGCGGTGCGTGAACTCGTCCTGCGCATCCGAATCAATGATGCGCGTGAGCAGATCAACGGTGGCTTCTGCAAGAAGCTGCTTGCGCTGATCGATGGTGGAAAGCTCAATCTTTGGCAGTGCGGAATAAATGATGTTGTCAAAGCCGAGCAGGGAAATATCCTCGGGGATAGAGATGCCGTATTCGTCTGCTGCCTGCAATACGCCGAGCGCCATGGAATCGGTCGAGGCGAAGATCGCAGTGGCGGAACAGCCGTTTGCGAACAGCTTCCGGCTGAGTGCATAGCCGATGTCGATCGAGGAGCAACCATGCGGATTGTCGATGACCTGCGGGGTGATACCTGCTTTTTCCAGTATTTCGGTAAAGCCGCGCAGACGAAGCTGGTGCGTCAGGCTGTTGGGGCGGTGGCCCAGATAGACAATGTCACGGTGGCCGAGCTCCAGCAGATGCTCTGCTGCCAGATGGCCGCCTGCCAGATTATCAATGCAGACCGAGTTGACCTCATCGCCGCTGACGAGCGCCGGCGTTCCGAGCAGAACGGTGGGCAAACGGGGAACAAATTTCTGGATCATGGTTCCTGCATCCTGCTGTGAGCTGGCAAGGATGATGCCGTCCACCTGATGACTGATCAGGAAACCGAACAGCTCTTCGGTCACTTTGGCATCATTCTGCCCATTGCACAGGATCACGTTGTAGCCGAGGCTGCGTGCGTGCGTTTCGATGCCGAGAGAGAGTTCGGCATAGAAAGGATTGGTCACCTCGGGAACGATCAGGCCGATGACGTTGGTTTTGTTGCAGATCAGACTGCGTGCGAGTGCATTGACACGGTAGCCCTCCCGTTGGCAGATTTCCAGGATCCGCTGGCGGGTTTGCTCGCTTAGCTCAGGCGAATTGCTGAGTGCGCGGGAGACGGTAGAAGTCGAAACACCGGCAATGCGGGCGATATCTTTGATGGTAATGTGCTGTCGCATAGATGCCGCTTCCTTCCCATAGTAAATTTAATAAGAATATAATACCGTATTTGCCGGGGAAAGACAAGGATAACGGCAGAAGGCGCGAAAAATATCAGATGTGTTTCAGGTGCCGAAGTGGTTCCGGATGGGCTCAGGCGTAAAATTCCTTGATATAGTCGAGGACAGCCTGTTCGGGACCCTGCAGCGGACCGGGGGTTTCCATTTTGAGCGAAACGGCTGCGGTAGCGAACAGCAGCGCATCCGGGATAGAAACGCCCATCATGCGTTTGGCAAGATAAGCGCCGAAGGTGGTATCACCGCGTCCGGTGCGGCCGGACAGATTACGTGCCTTGACCGGGCAGGTATAATAGTCCTTGCCGTCATAGACCAGCATTTCGCTGTTGTGCGAGATCAGGATCTCTTTGGCGCCCCATTCATAAAGCTGCTTGGCGGCGGCGCGGCGGTCGGTCAGACCGGTGAGGATCTCGGCTTCTGCCGCATCGGTTTTGAGAAAATCGAAATAGGGGAGATAGGTCAGCTTATCTTTCCAGTCGTGGAAGTTCATCAGGCCGTTTTCGTTGTGTCGGAGAAATCCCTGAATATCTGCGGATACCTTGCCTTTTTTGGAAAGCGCGGTGATCAGCTCGTTGGGGAAATCGCCGTACAGCAGACCGGCCAGATGATACAGGCCGCAGTCCACATCGGGGATCTGATCGGGAGTGATTGCATCCGACTGTGCCAGGCATTCGGCCTTGCGGCGTTCGCGGTCGGCGGTGAAGTAGGTGTTCTGCATCAGGGTGGTGCATTGGGCGGGCAGCACGGCGATATGGTCGCTGTCCAGATGAAATGCATCCAGTACATCGGTATCGTCCGGATGGATCTTGACTGAAGCGAAAAGGTTTGCGGAAGCGGCTGCAGCAGCGTATGCACAGAAGAATACAGCACCGCCGATTTCGCGGACTTCCTGACCGGTATAGTCGATATTGATGTCTCGAGTGGCGGGTCCGATCAGCATAAGATCATATTTCATACGAATCCTTCTTTCTCATTTCTACGGAAACGTTTGCGTTGATTACAGTATACGGGAATACGGAGAGAAAAGCAACTGTGCATAATTAACGAAAACACCTGGATTGAAATTGTGAATATCATAAAACTTTGATAGAAGAATGTGATTTTTTATTGACATAGCCGGGAGATAGTGGTACGGTTGAATCAAGAAATGAAAACGTTTGCGTAAAACGCGATGCAAATGAAAATGCAAGAGTACAAGAGTAGAGAAAAAAGAGAAGCGAGAGGAGTTGTTATGATACAAGCTGTTTTCTTCGATATTGGAGGCACCGTACATACACAGGACGCTACCCCGGAGAGTGACCGCGATTATATCCGCCGACTGTGGTGCTTCCTTCATATGAATCATATTTACACAGCAGAAACGCCGGAGCAGCTTCTGGAGCACATCAATGCAGGCGCCAAAGCATACAAGTCCTATACCGAACAGGAACTGATCGAGCTGCCGCCGGATATGATCTGGCAGAAGTTCTTCCTGAAGGACTTTGACATTCCGGCAGAAAAACTTGCGGGACTGGGCGAAGAGCTCTGCTACATGTTCGACCGATACCGCAAGCACATCGTCAAACGCGAGGGGCTGAAGGAAACGCTGGAGGCTCTCAGGCAGCGCGGATATCGGCTGGGTGTAATCTCCAACATTATGAGCACGACCTTCGTACCGCGTATTCTAAAGGAACACGGCGTCGATCAGTATTTCGAAACGCTCACCATGAGCAGCGTCTGCGGCATCCGCAAACCGCGGCCGGAGATTTTCGAGATCGCGCTGAACGAAATGAGAATCGGGAAAGAACAGGCGGCTTACGTCGGAGATACCATCTCCCGCGATGTGCGCGGCGTGCGGAACGCCGGATGGCCGCTGATGATTCAGATCGATAACCCTCGCATTTATCACAAGGACGAAAAGTACCGCGGCATGGGGTATGAACCGGATGTCAAGATCGGTTCGCTGCCCGAAGTGGTGACCGCGGTGGAACAATACAATCGGAATTTGAAGGAGGGGCAAAACTGAAATGAAACCAAAAGATCAGAACTACTCCAAATCCAGAAGGTTAAAGAACCAGATCAAGGCGGTTGTCACCAACCCGTATAACCTGATCGTGCTGATTGCGATCGTGCTGCTGACCTACTTGATCGTTTTTCCTCTGCTGGATATGATTTCGACCTCGTTTACGCTGGCACAGAAGGATGCACGACTGGCGGGCGGCACAGCGGGATCGTTCACACTGTATTACTGGCAGCGCCTGCTCGGCAGCGCACTGACCAAGCAGATGCTGCTCCAGCCGCTGCTCAATTCGCTGCTGATCGGTGTCTGCGTATCGTTCTTCGCTATCCTGATCGGATCGGTTCTTGCATGGCTGATGGTCCGCACGGATCTTCCCTTCAAGCCGTTCTTCTCGCTGGCAGTTATCATTCCTTATATGATCCCGAGCTGGTGTAAGTCGCAGGCTTGGCTGACCATGTTCAAGACCGAACGCATCGGCGGTGCGCCAGGCTTCCTGATGAGTCTTGGCATCAATGTTCCCGACTGGCTGGCATACGGTCCGGTCGCGATCATCACCGTGCTTTCGCTTCATTATTACGCATATGCGTATCTGCTGGTTTCCGCAGCACTGAACTCCATCAACTCCGAGCTGGAGGAGATGGGCGAGATCCAGGGCGCCGGCAAGGCGACCATTCTCCGCAAGATCACCTTCCCGCTGGTACTGCCGGCTATGCTTTCCGCCGTTATCCTGACCTTCTCCAAGGCGATCGGCACCTTCGGCGTTATCAACTACTTGGGCTCCAAGGTCAATTTCGTGACCCTGTCCAGCCAGCTGTACATGAACAGCAAGTCCCAGAATACCCAGACCGCGTTTGCCATGGCACTCATCATGATCTGCATCGCTTCGATCTCGGTATTTGTTAACCAGAAGCTGATCGGCTCGCGCAAGTCCTACGCCACCATCGGCGGCAAGGGCGGCCGTTCCACCCCGATCCGTCTGGGCAAGCATAAGCCGCTGATCACGGCCGTGCTGTTCCTGTTCTTCGTTTTCGGCATCATCATGCCGATCGCACTGCTGATCCTCGAGTCCTTTATGCTCCGGCAGGGCGACTACTCGCTGTCCAACCTGACGCTGCACTACTGGATCGGCGATCCGATCGCAACGGTAATGGAAGGTCAGCCGGGTATCTTCAAGAATGCTAACTTTATCAATTCGCTGATCAATTCCCTCAAGCTGACGTTTGTAAACGGTGTATTCGGCACCATCTTCGGCCAGATCATCGGTTATATCTGCGCCAAGGGCCGCGGCAAGCTGCACGGCAAGGTCGTAGAGCAGCTGGTATTCATTCCGTATCTGATCCCGTCCATCGCATTCGGCGGCATTTTCCTGTCGATGTTCTCCGCTCCGCAGCAGCTGTTCGGCGTAACGCTCGTTCCGTCCCTGTACGGCACGTTCGCACTGCTGACCATTACCTCGGTCGTCAAGCATCTGCCGTTCGCTTCCCGCGCCGGCACCTCCAATATGCTGCAGATCGGCGGCGAGCTGGAGGAAGCAGCTGAGATTGCAGGCGCAGGCTTCTTCAAGCGCTTTATCCGCATTGTATTCCCGCTTTCCAAGGGCGGCTTCATTTCGGGCTTCATGCTGATCTTCGTTTCCATTATGAAGGAACTCGATCTGATCATCCTGCTGATGACCCCGAAAACCTCCACGCTGCCGTATTTGGCATTCCAGTATCAGAACAGTAACTCTCCGCAGGCTTCTGACTGCGTGGCAATCGTCATGTTCTCCATCGTATTCCTGGTATACGCACTGGCGAATATCTTTGGCGACGCAGATCTGGCGAAGAGCATGGGCGGTTGATCCGCATGGTATAACCGGAAAAAAGGAGTTTGGAAAATGAGCAAAATTGAACTGAAGCATATTGATAAATTCTACGGTAAGAACCACATTCTGAAGGATGTAAACCTCACGATTGAAGACGGTGACTTTATGACGCTGCTCGGCCCGTCCGGCTGCGGCAAAACCACCACGCTGCGTGTAGTATCCGGCTTGGAGAAGCCGCAGAACGGCACCATTCACATGGACGGCAAGGAAATCGTCAACGCTGCGGAGGCTCATTTCGCGCCTCCGAGCGAACGTGACCTCAACCTGGTATTCCAGTCCTATGCATTGTGGCCGCATATGACGGTGCGCGAGAACATCGCGTTCGGTCTGAATATCCAGAAGCTGCCCAAGGATGAGGTAGATCGCCGCATCAAGGATGCCCTTGGACGAATGCAGATCGGCCAGTATGTAGACCGTTACCCGTCCGAGCTGTCCGGCGGCCAGCAGCAGCGTGTTGCAATCGCCCGCGCTATCGCTTCCGAGCCGCATCTGCTGCTGATGGATGAGCCGCTGTCCAACCTGGATGCAAAGCTCCGCGTGGATATGCGCAGCGAGCTCAAGCGTCTGCACACCGAAACCGGCACGACGATGATCTACGTTACCCACGATCAGGTCGAGGCGCTGACCATGTCCACCAAGATCGCGATTTTCCGCGAAGGCATCATCATTCAGGTGGCACATCCGCTGGAGCTGTACAACAACCCCGCCAATCTGTATGTAGCAGACTTTATCGGCAACCCGCGCATCAACTTTGTTGACGGCAAGGCAGAGGTTTCCGCTTCCGGTCTGACAGTAAACAGCGTGCTGGGCCGGATGACATTCCCGGCCGATCATCTCAAGGACGAGAATATGCCGCAGGAAGCATCGTTCGATGCAGTGCTCGGCATTCGTCCGGAGCAGATTGCCATCAACACCTCGCGTCAGTCCCCGTCCGACATCGAAGCGCATATCTACACCTCGATGCCTGCCGGCTCCGAGACTCTGGTCACCGTCAAGGTCGGCGGCGTGAGCATGGTCATCAAGGCACTCGGCATTACGCATTACAACCCGGATCAGGTGGTCTATCTGTCGATCGATACCACCAAGATCAACGTATTTGATAAGAAAACCGAAAACCTCATCAAGTATTCGGTTGAATAAGCACCATACCAGCAATTCACACATTCACAAGAAAAGAAGAGAGGAAACTGAAGGAGGAAAAACAAATGTTACAGCACAAGCGCACTTTAGCAGGTATTCTGGCAGCAACAATGATGTTCTCGCTGACCGCGTGCGGCGGAGGCGGAGCGACGACGGACCCGGGCAGCGATGCTGCGCAGGATCCGAATGAGGCAGCGGCAGCGGGCACGCTCCAGCTGAGCGAGTGGGAAGAGTCCTCCGGTATCTTCAACACGGATGAGACCGATGAGGAACTGTACGAGAAGGCGAAGGAAGAGGGCAAGGTAACCATCTATTCGATTTCCTCCCGTATCACCAAGGTCGCCAATGCCTTTATGGAGAAGTATCCCGGCATTGAAGTAGAGCCGTTCGATATTTCCACCAACGAGCTGCTGGAAAAGGTCACCCGTGAGTATGATGCCGGTCAGCACGTTGCCGATGTGGTGCATATCAAGGATCAGGACGGTACGCTGTACAACGAGTATATTCTGGCGCGCAAGTTCTATAACTACAAGCCGGCAGATATCCTGTCGCACATTGATGAAAAGTACACCAAGACGCAGACCCCGATGTATGTCGAGCTGACGCAGCTGTTCTACAACAGTGAAGCCTATCCGGACGGTTCTCCGGTGACGAATATCTGGCAGCTGACCGAGCCGGAGTGGAAGGGCCGTGTCATGATGCAGAACCCGCTGGACAACCTCGCATGGGGCTCCTGGATCACCGGTTTCTGTGTAGGCGATGTTCCGGATCAGCTGGCTGCTTCCTACAAGGAGCTGTACGGTAAAGAGCTGACGCTGTCCGACGGCTGCGAGAACGCAGGCTATGAGTTCCTCAAGCGTCTGCATGACAACGAACCCATCTTCACCTCTTCTTCTGACGAGATCGCGGAAGCTGTAGGTACCAAGGGTCAGACCAACCCGCCGGTTGGCTTCTGCGCTTCCTCCAAGCTGCGTAAGAACGAAGATAACAACTGGTGCCTCGCTCCTGTAAACCTTGAGCCGACCACCGGTATCCCTGCAATCAACACCCTGTACGTTGTCGGCGAGTGCGAGCATCCGAATGCTGCCAAGCTGCTGATCCGCTTCATGATGGGCGGCGCAGACGGCGATGTATCCGGCTACAAGTACTTCAATACGCTGGGCGGCTGGCCGGTACGCGATGATATCGAACCGGCTGAGGGTTCCACCCCGTACAGCGAGCTGCACGTTTCTGATTTCAACGTTACCGATATCTATGAGAACATCAACCCGGTTCGTGATTTCTGGACGCTGCTTGGCTAAGTAATCAAAAGAGAAAACGATACGGACGCGGCAGGCTGAAAAGCCTGCCGCGGATAGTAAAAGCGGAAGGAGCATACAGAATGGCTTTATTCGTAACCAAGGAAGGCAAGCGCAAGAGTCCGATGGCAGTTACCTGCTTTTTCGTGGACCTGCTGTTCTGCCTGGTATTCGGCGGTATGTATGCACTGCTGACCGGCGTACTGCATGACCATCTGCCTCTCGGCGGAGGCATGGCAGAAAACTGGATCCACTGCGGTCTGATCGCTGTGGTGGGCACTGCGGTCTGCTGCATCCTGTTTCTGCTGCCGGACAAGCGAATCGTGCCTTACAGCTTTGCGAGCCTGCCGGTTATCACGATCATGTGCGTGGTCGCAGCGTTCCAGCTGGAGCCTGCTGCTCGGAATATGATGCTGTATGTGACCTTCCTGTATACCCTGATGCCAATCCTTGTCGGCAACGCAGTATCGTGGACGGTATATTTCAAGCTGTGCAAAAACCCGATGCCGCGCCGCCTGTAAAGGGGAGCAGTATGGAAAAACTGACAAAAGAATGCGTGCTGCAATCTGCGGCACGGTTGGAGCAGGAATCGCAGGATGCGGTGATGCGGGATATTCCTCAGTTTTTTGAGGCGGAGATCGTGACCCGGTTTGCGGGTGCGGCGCCGCAGAAGAAAGAACTGAATCCGCTGGTGTTCAACATGGAGCGGGGCATATGCCTTGCCGAAACGGTGGATTTTCTCAGGGGATGCCCGGCGCTGCGGCCGTATGACCTGATCCTGGCCAATGAACTGGATAGCGGCTGTGCCCGGTCGGGTGAGCGGGATACTGCCGCAGAGATCGCCCGTGCGCTGGGAATGCAGTATGTGTTCGGGCTGGAGTTTGTCGAACTGAAGGACGCTGCACACGGGTTTCACGGCAATGCGATCTTTTCGCGCTGGCCGATCCTGTGGGCAGAGGTGCTCCGCCTGCCGGAGCAGTATAACTGGTATTACGATCGACAGAAGCGCATCGGCGGCCGCAATGCGGTTTTTGCAAAGCTGGATGTGCAGGGGCAGGAGGTCGGCGCGGTATCCATCCATCTGGAAAACCGGACGAGCGGCGCGGGACGCCTGCAGCAGATGAAGGCTGTGCTGCAGGAGGCCGAGCGTGTATTTCCGGGGATTCCCGTTGTGCTGGGCGGCGATCTCAACACCAATACCTTTGACGGACGCGACAAGGCGGTGATTCGTCATCTGTGTGACGAGCCGGAGGAGCTGGCTGCGGCGATCGAAATGATCGACCGGTATGAACCGCTTCTGCAGGACTGCACTGCAGCAGGCTATGCATGGCGGGAGGCTTCGGGCGGCGCGGACTGCACACGGCGCAAACCGCTGCCGGAAGGCGGCTGCCTGCATATGAAGCTGGATTGGCTGCTGCCGCGCGGCTTTACCGTGCACTGCAGCAGTGTGATTTCTACACTGACGGCAGACTGCGGCTTTGCTGCGCCGGACAGTGCGCTGGCCCGGTATGCACAGCCGGAGCTGAGCGATCACAATGTGGTTCGTGCCTCCCTTGCACTGCCGCAGAAGGAGGAGTAAACGTGATTAAGACTATATTATTTGATATGGGAGGAACGCTCGAGGATATCTGGTATAATGATCAGACGATCCGCACGGTTACCGGAGAGCTGCGGACGTTCCTCGATGAACATGATCTGGGTACAGGCTGCAATGACATTACCTTCTGGAACAAGCTGAACAGCGGTATCCGTACCTACAAACAATGGAGCGAATCCAACGAACTTGAGAAAAAACCGGAGGAAATCTGGCCGGAGTATTATATGGCGGACTTCAATCTGAACCGTGAAAGGCTGCAGGAGGTAGCGGAACGGCTGGCCGGCATGTGGGAAGTGACCTATTATCACCGCGAGCTTCGTCCGAAGGTCAAGGAAACACTGGAGGAGCTGAAAAAACGCGGGTATCATCTGGGCGTCATCTCCAATACGGCATCGCTTTATTCGGTGTTCGATGTGCTGGAGCAGTACGGAATCCGCGATTATTTTGAAGATGTTACCCTGTCCAGCGTGACCGGATACCGAAAACCGCATCCGTCTATTTTCCAGATCTCGCTGCGCCAGATGCAGGCGAAGCCGGAGGAATGTGCCTATGTGGGCGATACGATCTCGCGTGATATCATCGGTGCAAAGCGAATGCATTTCGGTGCCGCGATCCAGATCCAGTCGTTCCTGTCGGCGCAGAAGGATGCCGGTGTAGATGCTGCTTACCAGCCGGATCATATCATTCGGGAATTGCCGGAGCTGGTAGATTATCTGGAGGAGCGAAATCGAGCAGAGCGCTTGACGATGCAATAAGAAAAAGAACGTAACCGTAACAATCTCTCTCTCTTTTTCTGACCGTACCCTGCCATTGCAGGGTGCGGTCAAATATTTTAGACAGGAGGGAAACGAAAATGGGGAAAATTACAGTGGTGGATATCGTGCTGCGGCTGCTGGGTGCAGTGATCGTCGGGTTTGCCGTCGGCGCGCAGCGCGCACGAACCTCGCATCCGGCGGGAATCCGCACACATATTCTGGTAGCACTCGGCTCGTGCGTGGTCATGGTGACAAGCTGCATCATGTATGAGCAGACGATCGCGGTATTCGGCACAACGCCCTCTGACCCGGCGCGACTGGGCGCACAGGTCATCAACGGCATCGGTTTTCTGGGTGCCGGTGCGATCCTGCGTGAGGGATTTACCGTTCGCGGACTGACAACGGCGGCCAGTGTCTGGGTCGTTGCCTGTCTCGGTCTGTCGGTCGGCATGGGATACTATGTGCTCACGGCGGTCGGTACGGTGATTGCCTTTGTAACGCTGGTGGCGTTTGACGGGATTCAGGAGAAAATCCGCACCAGAAGACGCCCGGAGCTGGATCTGCAGATCGAATGTGACCACATGGGTGACATCATGGTGGAGCTGTCGCATCTGGCAGAACGGCATTTCGCAAAGCTGCTTAATCTGTCCTTTGGCAGAACTCCGCATAACACCTACATCATCAGCTTCCGTGCAAGCTTTCCACCGCACGGATATGAGTCCGCGCAGAATGCATTCTGTCAGGAGCTGGCAGGTGTTTCCGGCATGATCCGCATGGAAAATCAGATTGACCATATCTAAACGATACCTAATTATGCGGTATTGTCCTATTTCTTCCCGAGGAGGAACAGCAGCACCCGAATCAGTGGCATGGTCGGTGCTGCTGTTTCCTTTTACCCGCAATCATACACCGTCGGGAAAACCACAGCAGTTCCCGCGGTCATTTCTCAGACAAAGGAGTCGGTACAGTATGAACCCGGTTTTTGTTATCGGACACCGTAATCCGGATACAGATTCGATCTGCTCTGCGATCTGTTATGCAGAGCTTAAGCACAGGCTGACCGGAGAACCATATATCCCCTGCCGGGCAGGCCATGTCAATACAGAGACCAAATTTGTCCTTGAGCGCTTCGGTGTAAAAGCACCGCGGTATATCAAGTCGTTTGAGCCGTGTCTGAGCGATGTACAGTATCGCAGGATCCCCGGTATTGATGAGGAGATGTCGCTGCACCGCGCATGGAATTACATGAACGAAAATGATATTCAGACGCTGGCCGTTGTCGATGAGGACCGTCATCTCAAGGGACTGCTGACGCTGAGTGATATTGCGCGCTTCTATATGGAGGACAAGGACGCGAACGCATTGGCGGAGGCCGGCACAAGCTATCGCAATCTGGTGGATGTATTGGATGGTACGCTGATTGTTGGTGATATCGAAAAGCGGTTCGAGCAGGGCAGCGTGGTGGTTGCGGCAGCCAATCCGGATGTTCTGGAGGATTATATCGGGCCGCATGACATGGTCATTCTCGGCAACCGCTATGAGAGTCAGCTCTGCGCCATTGAGATGAATGCGGGCTGCATTATTATCGGGCTCGGCGCGAAAGTCTCGCGTACCATCCGCAAGCTGGCAAGTGAAAATCAGGTATCCATCATCGCAACGCCGCTGACGACATACAGCTGCGCCAAGGTGGTCAGTCAGGCTGTGCCGGTGCGCCATGTCATGCGCCGCAGGGGACTGATCACCTTTGAACCCGATGACGTGGTAGAGGATGTAAAGCGCGCGGTATCCAAAAAGCGTATGCGCTACTATCCGCTGCTGGATGAGCAGGGACGGTATATCGGAATGTTTTCTCAGCGCAATCTGCTGGATCTGGAGCGTCCGTCGGTCATTCTGGTCGATCATAACGAGCGGGATCAGGCGGCAGACGGCATTCGTTCGACTAATATCATTGAAATCATCGACCATCACCGCATTGATTCGGTTGAAACGAGCGGGCCGATCTATTTCCGCAATCAGCCGCTCGGCTGTACTGCGACCATTATCACAGGAATGTATCATGAGCATAATGTGCCGATCGAACCGAAAATCGCGGGTCTGCTGTGCTCTGCGATTCTATCGGATACACTGATGTTCCGTTCTCCGACCTGTACGCCGCTCGATCGCGCCGCCGCAGAGGAGCTGGCGCAGATCGCAGGTCTGGACATCAGAGAGTATGCAACGGAGATGTTTCGCTCCAGCTCGCGCCTGCGCGACCGTTCGATGGATGAGCTGTTCCACATGGATTTCAAGTACTTTCAGGTACAGAATAAAAAAATCGCCATTTCGCAGATCACGAGTGTCAGCGAGAATGAGCTGAACGGCATACGGGATAAAATGCTGGACTATATGGAGGACTATCTCAAGACGAGCGGACTGTCCATGCAGTTTGTCATGCTGACCGATATCATCGAGGAAAAGACCGAACTGCTCTATGTCGGCAGGGGCGCAAAGAATCTGGTGCATACCGCGTTCCGCAAGGAATGCGGGGAGCATTCGGTCGTGCTGCCGGGTGTAGTCAGCCGCAAAAAGCAGATGGTAACGCCGCTGCTCAGCGCAATGGAGGAGGAAGGGACCATGTAAGGCGGAAGCGCCTTGTGCTGCGTGCAGGCGCAGTTCGTGCGATACGGAACGAATACCCCCGTCCTGCACAATCTGTGCAGAATGGGGGTATTTGCGCTCTGCGGAAGGGAAAAAACAGTTCGGAGAGGCCGTATCAAAATAAAAATTTTCACAAATGCAGATATTTAGAACTTAATATATAATAATACGGTGATAATTAAATACACAAACGTTTGCGAATGTACAAATTACACAAAAATAAACAAAATACTTCTTACAATGTGAGGGATGAAACTTTGCCTGATTCGGTGTTATACTGTATATATACCAAGGAGTACGGTGTGTAAACCGACCATCAGCGCAAACGTGTGCGTAACGGTTTCCGCAGGAAATGAGGAGGAGCAGAACATGACAGAAACGATTGCATATCTTCGCGAATTTCATTTTGCATCGGTCGTGCTGCGGCTCGCCCTTGCGATGCTGCTCGGCGGCTGCATCGGTCTGGAGCGGGAACGAAAACGCCGTCCGGCGGGCTTCCGCACTTATATGCTGGTGTGTCTGGGTGCGGCGCTGACCGTGCTGCTCAGTCTGTATGAGTATACGCTGGTAACCGGCCCGTGGTCGGCGCTTGCGGCTGAGCTCGGTATGAAAACCGACGTTTCCCGCTTCGGTGCACAGGTCATCAACGGCATCGGCTTTCTCGGCGCAGGCACGATTCTGGTCACCGGTCGTCAGCAGGTCAAGGGACTGACTACCGCCGCCGGATTGTGGGCTTCAGCGTGCACCGGCCTTGCGGTCGGCGCGGGATTTTACGAATGCGTACTGATCGCGTTTGCTATGATCTTTCTGAGCATCCGCCTGTTCCCAATCGTGGATGCATACATTCAGGAAAACGCGCGCGACATCAATCTGTATCTGGAGTTTAACTCGATGGATGATGTCAGCACGATCATCAATCAGCTGAAGGCGCAGAATGTGCAAATCTATGACATCGACATCGAGCGCAACCGGAGCGGTGAGCAGCTGCATCCAAGCTCGATCTTTTCGATCCGTCTGAATGAAAAAATACCGCATACGCAGCTGCTGTCCGAACTGGCCGGGCTGGATTGCCTGTGCGCGATCGAAGAGCTGTAACGGGAGGAAGACAATATGTTATCTGTTTTTGACGGTCTGCGCAGCGTTACCACACTCTCTGTGTTTGTGCGTCTCGCCTGTGCATTTATCTGCGGCGGCATCATCGGCATCGAGCGCTCGTACAAGCGTCGTCCGGCAGGCTTCCGCACCCATATCCTCATCTGCATCGGTGCAGCGATCACCACGCTGACCAGTCAGTATCTGTATCTGAACATGCATTATTTTACTGATATGGCGCGTCTGGGCGCGCAGGTTGTTGCCGGCATCGGCTTCATCGGCGCCGGTACGATCATCGTTACCAAGCGGCAGAATGTGAAGGGATTGACAACGGCGGCCGGACTGTGGACCTCGGCCATCATCGGTCTGGCGTTCGGCGGCGGCTTTTATGAGGGCGGCATTCTGGCCACTGGCTTTATCATGCTGGCAGAGCAGGTGTTCTCGCGGCTGGAGTACCGTGTGCTGGAGCACGTTCCCGAGATCAATGTGTATATGGAATACGAGGATAAAACGTGTCTGGACGATGTGCTCCAACTCTACCGCAGCTGCAATGTCAAGGTATTGAATATCCAGATTACCCGTGCGGCGGAAAACGAGGAGCACAATGCCTGCGCCATCTTCACACTGCGCCTGCCGCGCAGCTGTACGGTAAACCGTTTGATGACACTGGTCGGCAAGCGTAAAGGCATCGTGTCGGTCGAGGAACTGTAAAACAGAACAAATCTATTGCATTTCATCCTTTCAGGCAACACCGCATAATGAGACAAAAGGCGATTTGCGAGCAGGTTTTGTGTGCTGACGAGGCTGGGTTCTGCAGTAATACTTGAGTATTACTGTGAAAGTACAGCAAAGTCAGGACGCAGAATTTCAGCAAAGCGCCGCAGCAGCGCGACCGGAGTCTGCGCAAGAAGCTGTGGTTCTCATTATGCGGTGTTGTCTTAACAGATCGTGAACCTTTTAACGCGCACTGGCGCGCGAATTATTTAAATTGCAGGAATAGGACCTTTTTGACAAGGCTGACGCTGCTGCGCGGCAGCGCGCATGAAATAGCATTTGCGGCGCAAATGCATGAAAACCGGGGGCGTGTACCTCGGCTTTCATACTTTCAGAGGGAGAAAGTTTCTGTATGGGAACTTTCGGACGACTCGTGTTCTGTATAGTCAGAACACAGATTGTCGGAAAAACGAAGTTTTTCGACAGTCTCAGACGCACATCTTGCGATATGCGTCTTTTTGTGTATTTGCACGGTTACAGCTCCGGCACATCTGTATCTATGAACGGCACATCTGTTTTGCATACCGCATCAATCGCTTTGGACATATGCCGGATACGGTACTGCCGCGGTGACGTACCGACCTTCTTAACAAACAGGTTGATCAGGCTGCCGCTGGTCGAGTAGCCGACCTCCTCGGCGATTTCCGCAATCGGCTTCTGCGTGCGCACAAGCAGGACTTTTGCCCGCTCAATGCGCGAGTTGATTACATAATCGGCAGGGGAGAAGCCGGTGCGGCGCTTGAACATATGCGCGAAATAGGATGCGCTCAGGCACACGGTAGACGCCAGCTCCTCCACAGAAATCGGCTGACCGATATGCGAGCGAATGTACTGGATGGCCTGCTCGACCGGCGTATCCGCTGACTGCTCGGCGGCACTCGGCGAGAGCAGCAGGTCAAACATGCGGTAGATGCGTGCCGAGCGCTGCATGTCGGTCTCTACACCGTTTTCATCGTAAAAGCGCACCATGTCATACAGCAGATTGCCGATCAGCGTGTTGTTGTCGCGGCGGATGAGCCAGCCGTGTCGGTCGGTGATGCGGCGGCACAGCTCGCGCGCGTTCGAGCCTTCAAAGTGCATATACACGAACTCCAGTCCGTCCTCGGCGTGGTAGTAGTGCGGCTCGATGCAGTCGAGCAGCAGCACGTCACCGGCTTCGGCGACATGGAATTCACCGCGGTACTCCACGCGGAAGCGTCCCTTGCGGATGTAGGCGATGAGCAGCGGCGGATAACTGTCGCGCTTCATAAAATAGTTGGCGGTGCAGTAGTAGTGACCGCACCATGTCGGGTAAAACAGCAGCTCTCTCGCGGTCTGCGACGGCGTAAACGGAAAACAAACCGACTCACTTCGGATGCCGGGATCAACACTTTGCATATACTCTTCTCCTTCCTTATTTTGCCCTCATAGAATCCGTGAACGAAATAGCAGGATTGATGAACTGGTTTTCTGCGTTTTCTCATAGAAAGCAGGATTGATGAACTTTACGGCAGAAACGCTTATTGAATATATCCATAAAACATTTTATACTTAGGTCAGAAGTTAGGAAATGGATACAATAAACAAAGATGAATCGAATTTGTTGTATGCATTTCACAAAACATCAAAATGAGCAGTACAAAAACAGAATCAAACACTTTTTGCAAATCAAAGAAAGAAGGAAAACATTATGTTTATCGGTGAAAAGAAAATTGCTCGTCCGTTCCGCTGGGGTATCGTAGGCGGCGGCCGTACTTCCGGCGTTGGTTACAAGCATCGTCTGGGCGCTATGCGAGACAACACCTCGTTCGTACTTAAGGCTGCAGCGTTCGACCTGGACTTCGCCCGCTGCGTAGACTTCGGCAAGAACCTGAACATGGATGAGGAACGCCTCTATCCGGATTACAAGACCATGTTCGCTGAGGAAGCAAAGCGCGAGGACGGCATCGAGGCTGTTGATATTGCAACCCCGAACTTCCAGCACTTTGAGGTCTGCAAGGCAGCTCTGGAGGCCGGCCTGCATGTAATCTGCGAGAAGCCGCTGTTCTTCAAGGTTGAGGAAGGCGAGGAGATCAAGAAGCTGGCTGAGGAAAAGGGCAAGATCGTTTGCGTAACCTACGGCTTCTCCGGTTTCGACCTGCTGAGCCAGATGCGCTCCATGGTCCTGAACGGTGACATCGGTGAGGTTACTATGGTAGACCTCCGCTACGCACACGGCTTCGCTTGCGACCCGACCGGCGACAAGCAGGCTGAGGGTCAGAAGTGGCGTGTTGATCCGGCAAAGTCCGGCCCGTCCTTCGTACTCGGCGACCTGTCCACCCACACCTTCTACATGTCCGAGCTGATCTGCCCGCAGCTGAAGCTGAAGCAGCTGCTGTGCGACCGCCAGAGCTTCATCAAGTCCCGCGCACCGCTGGAGGACAATGCTTACGTCCTGATGCGTTACGAGAACGGCGCAGTTGGCCGTATGTGGGCATCCGCAGTTAACGCAGGCGACATGAGCAGCCAGCACATCCGCATTGTCGGCACCAAGGCTTCCCTCGAGTGGAACGACATGCATCCGGATGAGCTGTACTACGAAGTACAGGGTCAGCCGCGTCAGACGCTGGTTCGTGCAATGGATTACCTGAATCCGGAAGCTCTCGAGTACGAGCGCCTGGGTGCTCTGCACTACACCGGCCTGATCGAGTCCTGGAGCAACCTGTACACCCGTTTTGCTATCGCAATGGATGCAAAGAACCGTGGCGACGAGGAAACCCTCAAGAATCTGGTTTACCCGGATCTGGAGCACGGCATCGACGGCATCCGCTGGGTAACCAAGTGCGTAGAGTCCGCTGACAAGGGCGGCGTATGGGTAGATTTCAAGTAAGTCTCCCGATTTCCATCTAAACTAAGACACTCTCTCATTTCTTTTCTCTGTGCCGCTGCCTTCCGTAAGGCGGGCAGCGGTAAACTCTTAAACGCTTATTGTACGGGGACAACGTATTTGAGAAATGCGGGATAAACCGGGACGGGGCGGGAGAAGTCGGGAAACCCCGCTATTTCAACGGGAAACGGCACTTTTGAGGTGGGAACGGCCCGCAGTTTAACAACAATCTTGAGATCATGGGCGTCGGCGGCGGTCGGCGTCCTTTTTTCATGCACAGGAGGCCCAGGAACGGCCCACAACGGCGGCGGCGCGGCGGGCGCGACACACACCAACAGGATACAGAAACCCCCGGAAAACCGCGTAAAAACGGCCATTCCGGGGGTTATTTGCAAAGAGGGGGCCGCTCGGCGACGTCCCGGAAGTCACAGCAGCAGACCCAAGAGGACGAGCTTCGCAGCCCTTGAGGATAGTATAACAGACGGGGCAGCGAATGGCAAGGGGGTCAGGCGTGCTAACGAGGCGTTAGAGCGTGCGAATTTTGCTCGAAAAACCGAGACTTCGGCGCAGATCGGCGCGGACGGGGGCGTGCGTGGCCCGTGCGAGGCGTGCGTGGCATCTGCTCAAAACAGGGGCAAACCGGGGCGTGTTCAAAGTGACATTCCTGGCAAAACCTCAAAACCGTGTCACTTTGCCATTTTTCCCGGGTTTTTCTGGGGTTAGAGCCCCAAACACGCCCTACATTCCAAAGTGACAGAAAAACGATTTATAACTAAATCAAAACAGCACAAAAAATCAGGCGGTTCCATCCCGGGCATCAAGGCCCTGGGAAGGGCCGCTTTTTTCGTCGCCGCTCCCTTCGGCATACGTCCAGTAAATAGACTCCATCTTTTTCTCAACGTACTTCTTGTACTTGAAATAAACGAGGTCAAAGACGTCCTCCCGCTCATGCGACGGAAGGAGCCGGAACATGGCTATTAGATCGGCTTCCTCTTCTGACAGCGGCGAGCCGTCACAGGTGAGCCCCTGCTCCTGCTTGTACGCGGTGAGGTCGTCTCTCTTATTTTCGAGACTGTCGTCGAGGCCGAGAAGTCGCCCCGCGCTGATCTCGAAATAACGCGAAAGGGCGACGAGCGCATCGTACCCAGGCTTACTCCTACCCCGCTCCCAGTCGCCGACGTTGCCATTTGAAACGCCGATCGCGCGAGCAAGCTCAACCTGGGAGACGCCCTTTTCCGCTCGTAATTGTTTCAATAAATCGCTAAACATAGTACACCTCTTTCTCGAATTTACGCAAATAATCTCGTAAATGTATTGACATTCTCTTATTTACGAGATATACTACAAATAGATTTAATTCTAAAGCAAGTTAAATCATATCACACCCCCAGAAAAAAGGAAAGAGAAAAGGGAGGCGATCTCATTGAGACGCGGCAAGAAGCCGACCAGAAAGCAGAAGATCAGGCTCGGACAAGCGGGGCTCGCCCCGGAAAACTGGCTGGTCGTCAGACAGAAGCCGAACGGAGAGCTCATTGTTCTCCACAAGAACACGAACACAATCCGCGTCATCCCGCCGCTGGCCGGATGACCTCAACAGGAAGGAGCAGCAGCATGAACAGATACAAGATCACCTACATCGTCGACGAGGGCGAGACCGAGACCGCATACATCACCGAGCGGACAGAAGCAACAGCCCGGAAGGCTTTCAAGACCGTGAGCAAGGGCCGGGAGATCACGGACGTTGAGCTTTACGACACCAACGTCCCCGCCACCAAGGAGCAGGAGCACGAGACCCTCTCCAAGATCAAGCAGATGGTCGAAGAGTTGGGCCCGCAGAGCTACCTCGCCACCGCGTTCCGGGGTGCGTTTGAAGACGCCGAGCAGAACATTGAGGACGACGCCGCCTACAGTTGGTACGACCGGGCCGAAAGCGCGACCAAGCGGGCAGAGGCCGCAGAGGAGCGGCTCAAGGAGCTGGGCGGGCTGGTCGATAGCCTCAAGGAGCAGCTTCGGCAAAAGGAGATCAAGCTCGCAAAGTACAGCCTCCCAGCCGACCTATATCGAGACCTCTGGATGTTTGTAACGGACGAGGCGAAGGTAAGCCGGGAGCGCATGGCGTCCGCTGCCGACATCATGGCGGAGATGGCAGACGCCCCGCAGGACATCGCCTTCACCCGGGCGGTCACAATCTACCGCGAGGCGAAGGAAAGGGCCCAGAGCTGCGAGCGCATGGCCTCCGCGCTGGATGATCGTGAGCCCGAAGGAGCCTAAAAGCCGAAACGCCCTCCGGGGCGTCGCCGGGAGCCGCCCTACCCGGCCTGACGATGGCAGGGCAGAAAGGAAGACAGCAGCATGAGAAAGATTAAGAAGATCAACGGCTTCCTGGTCGTCCGTTTCAACGACCGCGAGAAGCGCAACTACCCCGACCTCGGGAGCTTCGGCGTCATCGACGCCGAGCAGTACACCGGGGACATCGACTTCGACCGCGACGCGATGGAGTACACCGACGCCGACTGCATCGAGGTCGCCGTGGAGCAGGCCCGGGGCCTGGAGTCCGAGTCGGACTTCTCCGAAGAGCCTCCCGTCTGCACCGTGATCGTGGAGAGCGACGCCGAGTGCTCCGAAGAGGAAGTCGAGCCGCAGCTCATGATCGCCGGGTGGGAACAGCAGCTTGAGACCCAGGTCGAGAGCAAGCACTACCCCGACATCGACGCCAAAGCGGCAGCACACGAGCTCCACGGCTTCAAGGTGGCCCTGTACCGCCTGGGGATGATCGGCAAGAGCGAGACCGAGGTCGACCCCGACCACTTCGGGCCGAACAAGCTGGAGGAGCCGGAGCCGCCCAGTCCAACCGAGACGGAGCCCGACACCTTCATCCATGCGAACAAGGGCATCCGAAGCGAGTGGACGGCGCGGAAGGTCTACGGCCTGGGCCTTATGCTCGCCCAGGATTGTCCGCCGAACGACTGCAAGGTCTATCTCAACATCTTCAACATGGCCCGCGAGCTGGATGACGCGATCGAGAAGGTCGGTGAATATCCGGCCCTGGTCATGCGGAAAGCCCTCCACGACCACATCCGGGAGCTCGCGGATATGTACGAGAACAACTACGCCGTCCAGAAGTTCAAGGAGGGGATGCAGCCGTGACCGGGCTCGAGATCATCAAGGCAACCACCGCCACGGCGGGCGAGATCGCGGACATCATCTCCAAGCCGTGCCCGCCGGTCATCCCTGAAACGTGCGACCGGCTCTCCTGCCGGGAGTGCTGGCTGGCGTGGCTGGTCACGGGCGAGCCGCCCAAAGAGAAAGGGCCGTCCGATGAACAGACGGCCCCTGACGAGGAAGGGCTGCATCCCAACCTCATCGAGCATTTTCGGAGAGAGCGACGGTTTACGAGGGAGATGCTCAAGAGTCTTGCGACTCCCTACTCAAAAGCGTAGCGGTCGCGACGGCCTGTTTGCATTTTTCATTCAGGCAGTCGTAAAACTCCTCACGATCGAGGACGCCCTTCGCTTCCAGGTAGGACACCAACGCCCAAAACTCCGGGAGCTGGGATATGCGATGCTCTATTGAGAGATCGGCGTATGGGTTCCCAGTATCAATTTTGACAGCATCATTCACGAAAAACACCCCCTTCCTGGGCTGGTAGCCTCACCCCAATTATACCGGCCCGGGGAGGGAAATGGAAGGAGAGCAGCATGGCAAACGTACAGGAATTACAGACCGCGATCGGCGAGATGCTGGTAGCACGCCGGAACGCGGCCTACAGGAAGAAGGACGCGGGCGACCCCCGCAACCCCTTCCAGGCAAAGATCGGGCTGGAGAGGGAGTTCTACGAAGCCTCCCAGAGCGTGCGGACTTACGACCTCATTCTCAAATTACTTGAGAACGAAACCAAGCGCGAGGCTCTGAAACGTATGAGACCCGCGCGGGTCAAGATCACCAAGGCAGTCGATAGGATGGTGGACATCTACGTCGGAGCCGGATTGATCGCCCTGGCGACCCTCGGGTTCGCGGCGGCGTTCGTACTGCTCCGGCTCCCGCTCCCCGCCGTACAGGCGGCGGCGTTCATCGGCGTCGCGCTGGCCCTGGCCTACGCGGTGGCCCGGAAGTAAATCTAAGAACGAAAGCAGAGAAAGGAGGACAGCGATGAGAGGCCCAAACAAGAAGCTCACGCCCTTCGGCAAGCTGGTCGTCAAGGCTCTCGCAGACCAGGACATGACAAAGGCGGAGCTCGCCGCCGAAGTGGGCGTAGCACCCCAGTATTTGAGCTATATCCTTAACGGCACCCGCTCGGGCGGGAAGTACCTCCCGGCGATCGTCGCGGCCCTCGAGCTCGACCCGAGGAAGGTCGAAAAGGCGATCGCGGCATAACCCCAACAGAAGGGAGGGACAGAGGTGCCGGACGTATTCATCACCATCGAAGAGGCAGCAGCCTTCGAGGGCATCAAGTACAACACACTCATCCAGAGGATGAAGCGCAACCCCAAGCAATACAAAACGCAGACCCAGGCCCGGGAGGGCGGAGGCAAAGATCAAGTCTTGATCTCCGTCGCCTCCCTGACCACGAAGGCGCGGAAGGCATACCGGGCCGCGCAGAAGGTAGACGGGAGGGATGTCATCATAGACCGCAGAGCATCAGAGGCGACGCCCTGGTATGTGGACGCCGACCTCAACCACTACATCGAGAGCAACAAGAAGAGGTTCTACGAGGCGGTCGAGCTGGCCGCACGGGTTCAGGACTTTATCGACTACGACGGCCCCGACCGCACGGCCTACGCCGAGCGGTTCGCCCTGGGCCTGGGCGTGAGCCCGCAGACCCTTTACCGCTACACCCAGAACGTCCTCGAGGCGAACGCCTGGGCCCTCAAGCTGGAGAAGGAGGACGGACAGAACCGGGACTACTTCCGAGCCCTGGCCTTGTGCCGGAAGCCGAAGGAGACGGGAACCTTCCCGAGCCTGACGCCGGAGCAGAAGGCCCTCATCGAAAACATCTGGTTCGACCGCCGCTTCGCCGCCAACCTGGGCACGATCGAGATGCTCTACGAGCGGTTCGAGGAAGAGGCAGAGCGGCGCGGATGGGAGAGCTACCCATCCATTAAGACCGTCGCCCGCTACATCAAGTACCTCATGGACACCCCGGGCGCGGAGTCGGCCCGCTACCTCGCCGCCAACGGGACGAGGGAGTGGAAGAACAAGAAGATGGTCAAGGCCCGCCGCGACGCAACGAGCCTCGAGGTCATGGAGTACGTCGTGGGCGACGAGCACACCTTCGACTTCTGGGTACAGTGGACGGCACCGAACGGCAAGGTCAAGGCCGTCCGCCCGAAGCTGGTCGCCTGGATGGACATGAAGAGCCGCTGCATCATCGGCGACGTGGCGTGTGTGGACGCCAACTCCCAGACCTTGAAGGAGTCGCTGGTCAAGATGATCTACAGCAACCCGGGCGGCGTCCCCCATATCCTGCACGTCGACAACGGCAAGGACTACACCGCGAAGACGATGACGGGGCAGAACCGCAAGGAGCGGAAGATCGACTTCTCCTTCGACGCCGAGACGGTGGGCTTCTACCAGAGCATCGGCATCGAGGACGTGGGCCGGTCACTCCCCTACCAGCCCTGGGACAAGCCGATCGAGCGGTTCTTCAAAACCGTGTGCGACAAGTTCTCCCGCTGGTTCGAGTCCTACACCGGCACCCTGACGGGCTCCAAGACCTACGCCAAACGGCAGAAGGACGTCGACAAGATGCTGGAGCGCGGCGAGCTGCTGACGATGGAGGAGTTCTTCGAGGTCTGGACGACCTGGAAGGAAACCAAGTATCACACGCGGGTACACCGTGGCCTCAAGGACGCGGGCGAGAAGTGGGTCACGCCGATCGAGATGTTCGAGAACGGCCCCCGCTACGAGAAGGCCGCACCGCCCAGGGAATACGCGGCGATGCTGCTCATGAAGGCGGACACGGCCCGGGTCTACAACTACGGCATCAACAAGTTCGGAACGGTCTACTCCGACAGCGAGCTCGGCAAGTACATCGGTCAGAAGGTCGGCATCAAGTGGGACATCGACGATGTCACCAAGCTCTACGTTTTCGACCAGCAGGGCCGGAAAATCTGCGAGGCAGTCTCGCCGGAGCTGCTGGCCTTCGGCCCGCATTGTTCCCAGGCGGCACTCGAAAAGCATCTCCGCGATCAGAAGCGGCAGGAGCGCGAGGTGCGTGAGTTCCTGGAGGACATGACCAGACCCTACGAGCTCCGCACCGGCGAGGGCGGAAGAGCTTCCGAGGCGGTCGGCATGATCGACCTGACCATCAAGGCCGAGAGAAGCCCGAAGCTGGTCTTCCTCCCGAACGACAAGGAGTTCCGGGCGGAGGCCGCAGCGGCAACCAAGAAGAAGAAAACCAATGCCGGGGACGAGTTCCTCGCATCGAAGGCAGGAGACGCCCTCGCACGTCTGAGGGCCATGAACGAATAACAGGAGGTACAACATGGAAGTCACAGCAGCAGAGCGCAGCATCACCTACACCGAGGCCCAGAGCCTCGCCCAGAAGATCAACAACTACATCCTCACCAACCGCAGCAGCATCGCCAACGTGGCGAAGTCGATCGGCTACAGCCGCACGACGGTCTCCCGCTACCTCGCGGGCAAGTACGACAGCGACCCGACCGACCTGGAGAACAAGCTGGCCGAGTTCCTGGCCCATGAGACGGGCGAGGCCGTTGAGGTCTCCGCACCGGCGCAGGAGCCGGGAGCAAAGACCGGGCAGACGCCGGTCTTCTATGAGAGCCGGGACGCGAAGGCAGTCCTCGGCGTGTGCCAGAGCTGTCAGGAGTACATCGGGCTCGGCATCGTGGTCGCCCGAAGCGGCTACGGCAAGACCTACGCCCTCCGTCAATACGCGAAGCTCCCCCGCGTCGCCTACATCGAGTGCGACGACACCATGAGCAGCCGCGACCTTGTGGAAGCGATCGAGCGGAGCCTGGGCCTCCCCAGCGGCTACGGCACCATCTGGCGCAGGGTCAACGGCATCCGGGAGTTCTTCAACACGAACCGGGGCTACCTCCTCATCATCGACGAGGCGGACAAGCTGGTATCCAAGTACACCCAGAAGAAGATGGAGATACTCCGGGCAATCTTCGACCAGAGCGACGTCGGCCTTGTGATCGCTGGCGAGCCGAAGCTGGAGGCTCAGATCAAGACCTACCTCGTCCGCATGGCGAACCGCGTGGACTTCTACGCCTCGCTCCGGGGGCTGACCCCGTCCGAGGTTGAGGGCTACCTGGAGGGCTTCGAGATCGAGCCGGACGCCCTGCTGGAGCTCAAGGCCCGGGCGTGCAATATGCAGACCGGCTGCTTCCGCCTCCTCGACCGCACGCTCTCCAACGTCAAGCGCATCCTCGCCGACCGTGGCGAGGAGGTCGTCACCTTGAAGATCATCGAGCAAGCGTCCTCGATGATGATGCTCTGAGGGGAGGCGCGGACAATGAAAATGAGAGAACAGCGGCTCATCGGTGCCGCGCTGGTGATTATGTCCGGCATCCTGTTCGCAATGGCTTGCGGCGGAACCACCCCGGAAGACCGGGACGTGACCGCTCTCCTGCTGGCCCTCCCTCTGGGGCTTTACATGATTTTCGCAGACTCCTATGTCCCGCGCAGGGGCAGAGTCCACCATAACAAACGCACGAAAGGAGCTTAACCAATGGCAAGAAAAAGAGTGATCGAGGCCCCGAGCCTCAAGTCCTGGGAGGACGTGAACGACGCCCTCCGTCAGATCGCCGAGGCGCAGATCGCGGTCGGCGACATCGAGAGCGATATGCAGAAGCAGATCATCGGAGCCCAGAAGGTCGCCGAGGAACAGTGCAAGCCCTACAAGGACAGCATCGCCCGCCTGGAGCGCGAGATCAAGACCTTCGTCACCGATCACCGCGACGAGATGGGCAAGGCGAAGTCGATGACCCTCACCTTCGGAGAGGTCGGCTTCCGGCTCTCCACCTCCGTCTCCCTCCCCCGCGCGAAGGAGAAGCTGGAGGAGATCATCCGCCGTCTCAAGTCCCGGCAGATGACCGACTGCATCGTGGTCGAGGAGAAGGTCAGCAAGGAGGCCCTCAAGAAGTACGGGGAGGACACGGTCAACGCTGTCGGGGCCACCTGGAAGCAGGGCGACGTCTTCGGCTACGAGGTCAACATCGCCAAGCTGGAGCAGATCAAGGCGGGCAACTAAGAAAGGGGGCCCAGGAATGGCAGCAGCAAGAACAGGGCGAAAGCAGCCCTCCATCCGAACGCTCTGGGCGATCGCGAAGTCGCCGGAGCTCATGCTCACGGACGAAGACCTTCACGCCGTCGTGTACCGGGAAACCGGGAAGGAGTCCATGAAGAAGCTCTCCCAGGGAGAGATCAACACCGTCGCCCGCGTCCTCCAGAACATGAAGGACGGGACGAAGCGGGACATCTGCAGCAAGCGCACCGACGAAGGGGGCGACCCCCGCACCGTCTCGCAGCGGCGCAAAATCTACGCCCTCTGCGAAGAGCTCGGGTGGAACGACGACCCAAGGCGCATCCAGGGCTTCATCAAGCGCGTCGCCCACGTTGACCGCATCGAATGGCTCGACAACGCCAAGTGCGAGAAGGTCATCGAGGGGCTGAAGGCAATCCTCGCGCGGCAGAAGCAGAAGGAGGCCTGGAATGAATAGGCCGACCGCAGCGAGCGACGAGGCCGTCCTGGGGGCTCTCGAAGGCATCGTTCGGATGCAGCGCGGCATACGGAGCAGCGACATCGACGTGTGCATCGAGACCGGGCTCGTATTCCTTCGCATCAACTACCAGAGCCTCCCGGGAAACATCGCCCGCCGCCTCACCGAAATCGACCCCCGCGCCGTGGAGGAAATCCCAGCCGCGACGGATAAGGGCGGGAGCCGGGAAAAGCAGCGGGCACTCGCCGCCAAACTGGCGAGCGACGCCGCCTTTGCCCAGGCTATCCGGGCGGCGAACGTGTACCGGGAGAAGACCGGCTACGGCCCACTTGGGCCCGATGGCTGGCCGGAAGACCGGGGAGGTGAAGAATAATGCCCAAGAAGAAAAAACGGCTCACACAGCGCGAGAAGGACAGGAGAGCGGCAATCAAGAAGCAGCTCCAGGAAGAAGGCTTCCTTCCTCCGAACAAGCCCAGGTTGAACCGCAAGAAGTTCGCTCGGGAGGTCTGGGATGAGTTCAATGCGATGGACACATTCACGGGCGACTTCTATCTTCGCAGAGCGATCGCGGCCACCGTGGGGCCGGATATGCACGAGGTAACGCCGGAACAGGTCGGCGTTCTCAAGCTCCTCAAGCTCGCGGTGGAGACGGAGAAGTTTATGAAGGCCCTCGAGGCAGAGGGCCGGGACAAGTACACAATCGGGGAATACCACGAGAAGGTCTACGCCCCGGTCATGAATTTATAACAGGAGGTTCACATCATGGCAGCAGCCAACAAGAAAACCAATACCGCCCAGGCGGTCAACACCACACCGGCCCAGGAGCCGGAGATCAACGAAGTCGACGGGGAGCCTATCTTCCACGCTGACGAGGAGGAGGGCGACGGTGATGAGTAAGATCAAGATTTGCCTCGACGCCGGACACGTCGGCAGCAAGTACAATCAGAGCCCGGTCGTGAAGACCTACTACGAGAGCGCGATGGTCTGGAAGCTGCACCTCAAGTTCAAGGCCGAGCTGGAGACCCGGGGCTTCGAGGTCATTACCACCCGGGCGGACATCGACACCGACCTCGGCGTCTATGAGCGCGGCGCAGCATCGAAGGGGTGCAACGTCTTCATCTCCCTCCACTCCAACGCTTGCAGCACCGAGAGCGTGGACTACCCTGTAGTCTACCGGGCCTACGACAATTTGAACGACGTCGACGTCCTCGCGCTCCAGATTGCAAAGAAGATCGGCGAGCTCATGGGAACCAATCAAGCGGGGCGAACGGCGACCCGGAAGAACAGCGCGGGCGGCGAATACTACGGCGTCCTCCGTGGAGCCCGGGCCGTTGGCACCCCGTTCTATATGCTCATTGAGCACAGCTTCCACACCAACACCGCCGCGACGAAGTGGCTCTCGGTGGACGCCAACCTGGACAAGCTGGCGGTCGCCGAGGCAGAGCTGCTGGCGGACTACTTCGGCGTCAATGACACACCCAAGACCGAGATCATGGGCGAGGCCCATGCCACGGCACAGCAGATGGCCCTCTTTTGCAGGAGCAAGAACGCGGAGCCCAAGCTGACGAGCTGCACCCTGGAGCAGCTTGCGGAAATCTTCCTGGAGGAAGGCAAGGCCGAGGGCGTTCGCGGAGACGTCGCCTTCGCCCAGAGCCTCCACGAGACCGGCTACTTCAAGTTCGGCGGCATCGTCCTCCCGAGTCAAAACAACTACGCGGGCATCGGAGCTCTGAACGGGAACGCCACGGGACAGGCCGCTACCTTCCCTGACCCCCGCACCGGCGTCCGCGCTCAAATCCAGCACCTCAAAGCATACGCATCCACCGAGCCACTGGTCAACACTTGCGTCGACCCCCGCTTCTCTCTTGTGACTCGCGGCTCTGCTCCCTATGTGGAGTGGCTCGGCGCGGCGGACAACCCCAACGGAAAGGGGTGGGCCGTCCCTGGCAGCGGGTACGGCGCGAACGTGGTCAAGCTCCTCGGTCAGATCATGGCCCAGGAAGCCCCTGAGAGCCCCTCTCCGGCCCCGGAGCCCGACCCCCTGGCAAATTACCCGGACTGGCAGCGGAACGGCCTGACGGCCCTTGTGAAAGCCGGAGTCATCAATTCCCCGGACTACTGGGCCAACAAGTTCGGCGAGGCAATCAAGGTCGGAGAGATCATCGGCATCCTGGGCAAGATGATGGAGCAGCCGACCGAGTAAAAGAAAGGAGGGCGGGACATGGACAATCTCTCGAAAGAGCTGACGATCGACATGATAACAGATGGAGACAACAGGACGATCGCGGAGGCAATCGGAGTCGAAAACTTCTACAAGCTCTGCGAGGTCGTAGGCGGTGCCACCATCTACCTCCCGAAGCCGGAGAGCGTCCTCAGACCCGTCCGCGACGCCCACATCAAGGCCGAGTTCAACGGCTACAATCACCCGGAGCTCGCCCGAAAATACAACGTCACCGAGCGTTGGGTACGGCAGCTTTGCGGAGACGGAAAGCTCGAAGGGCAGCTTGAGCTCTTCGACATCCTAACCGGCACGGACGGGCTGGGAGACACAACTTAATAAAAGCTATCTCTTAGAAGTGCTACATATAGAGGCTTCCGAGAGGATGGTTTACCCTAAGAGTACAAGCGTAGCTTGTACTCTTATTTTTTACCCAAAAGGAGGACGCAACACATGGACATGAACATCATCCAGAGCGCGGCGACCGAGGTTCTGGTGAACCTCTCCCTCGCCGTCATCTCCCTCGCGGGAGCCTACGCGGTCTACTACATCCGCCTCGGGGCCTCGAAGCTGAAAGCGCAGACGGCCCAGATCGAGGACGAGTCGGCCCGCAAAGTGCTCGACAACGCCCTTGCGGACGTCGAGAACCTTGCGACCAAGTCGGTCGGCGCGATGGAGCAGACCACGGCAAAAGCCCTCCGCGACGCGGTCAAGAGCGGGGCCGCGAACCGCGAGGACTTGCTTGCCCTGGGCAAACAGGTCTTCAACGAGGTCAAGGCAGCGATCGCGCCGGAGGCCCAGAAGGTCATCACCGACAACCTGGGCAGCTTCGACGACTACCTGACGAAGTGCATCGAGGACGCCGTCCTGAAGGTGAAGCAGAGCGACCCGTTCATCACGCTCCCCGAGGGCGTGCTGCTTGAGGGCAACACCGTCACCGAGGAGGCTGCTCCTTCTTCCAAAGAGTAAGGAGGGGCGCACATGGACGTCGCACAGATCACCACCGTCATCGGCGCAGCGGCTTCCCTCCTTTGCACCCTCGTCGTCGGTGCTCTGACGTTCTTCATCAAGAAGACGCTCGCGACGCTGGAGGAGGCAGACAAGAGGAACGCCGCCCAGATCGCGGAGGCAAAGAAAGAGGCCGCTGAGAAGATCGCGAAGGTAGAAGAGAAGCTCAACGACCTCAAAGCAGACCTCCCGCTGGTGTACGTCACCCGGGAGGACTACATCCGGGTCATGAACCGGGTCGAGGATAAGCTCGACCAAATTCTCTACGGCAAAGGAAAAGGAAAGGAGGAATAACAGCTCATGGCAATCATGGACGAGCTGACGGAACAGGAAGTCAGCAAGAATAAAGCTATCCGGGGCTACATCATCCGGGCCCTGGCGAAAGGCAACCAGAACACGCTCCTCGTCCGGCAGATCACGAACGCCCTCGTCGCCGATGGCTTGATCTACTCCCCCGACATCTCGAAGCACATTGAGTATCTGGAGGAGGCGGGCTACATCGTTTTCACCAGCCGGACGGCGAATGCATACAACGCCTACCGAAAGGACGCCGTCATCAAGCTCACGCGGAAGGGTGTCGACCTTCTGGAGAGCACGATTGACGACCCCGGCGTCGATGTCTAAGAACGAGCGACGCCGGACACGGGTGAGCTCGACGATCGACAAGCTCCCGGATGACATTAAGGGGCAACTCGACGTCAAGCTATCCGACACCACCAACACCTACGAGGAGCTCTCTGCATGGCTCAAAAGCGAAGGGTACGAGATCAGCAAGTCGGCGATCGGCCGGTATGCTATCCGAACCACCCAAGCCGCGCAGCGCGTCGCCGAGACCATCCAGAGGACTCAGGCAATCGCCCAGGCCGTTGAAGCGCACCCCGACCTCGACTACACGAAGGCGGCGTCAATGGTGCTCATGGACGGTCTCATGCAGCGGGTCAGCACCGCCGAGGACGACTTCCAGGAAATGCCCCTCGACAAAGCTGGGCGGCTCATCGCCTCCCTGGCCCGGAACGCGACTTATGAGAAGCGTGTCCGAGCAGACCTCAAGAAAAAGGCGGAGCTCGCCTTCGATCAGATGGAGGCCGAGCTCATGGCGGCGATCAAGCAGCACCCGGAGCTCGCGGGAGAGCTGCATGACGTACTTGCGCGGGCGAGAGAGAAGGTGCTGACCGATGGCGAAGATTGACATCAATGAATACCTCGAACGGCTCGAGGAGCCGGAAGACCGCGAAGTGGTCGCAAACCGTGACTACCAACGGCAACTTTTTCTCGATTATGTTGTCCGAGGTGACAACTTCCCCGAACGTCGGGCGCAGCTCCTCCGGGACTTCAAGGACGGGAAAGAGCTGACCGGGCCGAAGGGGCTGCGCCGGAAGCTCGGGGCATTTGATCTTGAATACTTCGGGCGGGCCTATCTCGCGCACTACTTCGTCCGGCCTTCCCCGGCGTTCCACGGGGAGCTCGACAAGATATGGCGCGAGGGCGTCATGAAGGGTCTCGACCCCGGGGAGTCTGCAAAAGAGATCTCCCGGGCCGATGGATGTCACCGGGCAATCGAGGCACCCCGTGGTCACGCAAAGAGCACGACCTTCACCTTTAAGGACTCCATCCACGCCTCTGTCTACGCCTACAAGCATTACATCCTCATCCTGTCGGACAGTTCCGAACAGGCGGAAGGGTTCCTCGCGGACATCAAGACGGAGCTCGAAGAGAACACCGTCCTCAAGGAAGACTTCGGAGAGCTGGAGGGAAAGGTCTGGAAGTCCTCGGTCATCCTGCTCTCCAACGGTGTCAAGATCGAGGCAATCGGCTCCGGCAAGAAAATCCGTGGTCGGCGTCACAAACAATGGAGACCCGACCTCATCGTCTGCGACGACCTGGAAAACGACGAGAACGTTAACACCCCGGAGCAGAGAAAGAAGCTCCGCGACTGGTTCTATAAGGCGGTCTCGAAGGCAGGCGACACCTACACCGACATCGTCTACATCGGGACGCTGCTGCACTTCGACGCGCTGCTTGCCAATGTGGCGAAGAACCCAAGCTACAAGTCGGTCAGGTATCAGGGCGTCATTAGCTTCGCCACCAACGGCGAGCTCTGGGACGCCTGGGAAGCGATCTTCACCGATCTCACCAACGAGAACCGGCAGGAGGAGGCCCTGGAGTTCTACGAGGCCAACAAGGACGAGATGCTGGAAGGCACCTCCGTCTTGTGGGAGGAGAAGCTCTCGTACTACGACCTCATGGTCATCCGCGTCTCAGAAGGCGAGGCGTCGTTCAACAGCGAAATCCAGAACGACCCAATCGACCCGGAAAACTGCACCTTCCAAGAGGAGTGGTTTGACTTCTGGGATGACGACGGTAAGCAGCCCCCGGACTTCTCCGACCCGAAGTTCCTGTTCATCGGGGCGAACGACCCCTCACTGGGCAAGAACAAGAAGTCGGACACCAGCTCCATCTTCGCTCTGGCGAAGGATACGTCCACCGGCTACATCTACGTCATCATCGCGGACATCGCGAAGCGAAAGCCCGACCAGATCATCGAGGACGCCCTGGAGGCAAGCCGCCGCCTCAAGCGAGAGTACAAGCGGCCCTACTACCAGTTCGGCGTCGAGACGGTTCAGTTTCAATACTACTTCGCCGAGATCATGCGTCAGAAGTCCGCAGCAGTCGGCGAATACCTCCCCATTGTGGAGATCAACAGCACACAGAACAAAGACGCTCGCATCCAGTCCTTGCAGCCATTCATCAAGAACGGCTACGTCAAGTTCAGCCGGAAGCACAAGACCCTCTTGAAGCAGATGACCGAGTACCCGATGGGCAAGAACGACGACGGCCCGGACGGCCTCCAGATGGCGGTCAAGCTGGCCCTCGATGTCAAAGTCGGGCGGAAGGTCGAATACAAGAGCGTCATCGCCCGCGCCCTGGACTTCAAGCGCGGAGCCTATTAAGGAGGTGGGGCATATCACCATCAAAGAGAACACCATCATCCACGACGACAGCCTCACCGTGCTCCGGCAGATGGAGGCGGAGAGCATCGACGCGATCATCACAGACCCGCCCTATGGCATCAACTACGTCTCCCAGACCGGGGCCCGGATTAAGAACGACAAGTCGCCCTTCATCTGGTTCCTGTATGACGCCTACAGGGTTCTGAAACCCGGAGGAGCCATTCTCTGCTTTACCAGATGGGACGTTGAGCAGACCTTCATCGACGCGATCAAGCTGGCGGGCTTCCAGGTGAAAAGTGAAGTTATCTGGGACAAGGTTCATCACGGAATGGGAGACACGAAGGCGGCGTTTGCACCGTCCCACGAGAACATCGTCTTCGCAATCAAGGGGAAGTATAGCTTCCCTGGACACAGGCCGAAAGACCTCGTTACCTTCAGCAAGCTCGGGAGTGCCCAGATGATACACCCAACAGAGAAGCCGGTGGGACTCATCGCGAACCTCATCACGTCCGTCACGAAGCCGGGAGACCTCATTCTTGACCCATTCGCCGGGAGCGGCTCCACTCTGGTCGCGGCAAAGAAGACCGGGCGGAGGTTCATCGGCGTCGAGCTGGATGACGAGTATTTTGAGAAAGCGCACCGGCGCATCGAGGAGGCGGTTGAATGAGTAAGAAGCAAAAGCGGCAGAAGCAGCCGCAGCAGAACCCCGCGCCGCTCCGCCGCCCCGATACAAACGAGATCGCCGTCGCCCAGGTGACGGACAAGTACAGCGAGTACCCGAGCAACGGGCTCACGCCGGTCAAGCTGGCGGAAATTTTCAAGGAGGCCGACGCAGGAGACGTTCTCCGGCAGATGGAGCTCTTCGAGGAGATGGAGGAGAAAGACCCCCACCTGTTCAGCCAGCTCCAGACCAGAAAGAACGCCGTCACGGGGCTCGACTTCGAGATCATCCCGTTCAGCGATGACCCGAGAGACAAGGAGATCGCCGACTTCATCGAAGAGCAGATCAACGGCATCGAGAGCCTTGAGGACGTCGAGACCGACCTTCTGGACGCGATCGGAAAGGGCTTCGCCGTCTCCGAAATCATGTGGGGCTACGACGAGGGACACGTCGTTGTCAGGGAGATCAAGTCCAGGCATCAAAAGCGGTTCTTCTGGGATAGCCTGGATGACTCCTTCAAGGTACGCACCAAGGACGCACCCGAGGGCATCCTGCTCCCCACGAACAAATTCATCGTCCACAGGTACAAGGCCCGCAGTGGACACACATCCCGGGCGGGCATCCTCCGGGTCGTTGCCTGGATGTACCTATTCAAAAACTACGATCTCAAGGACTGGGTCAGCTTTGCCGAGGTCTACGGCCTACCGCTTCGCCTGGGCAAGTATGCGCCCGGGGCGAGCGAGGCGGACAAGGTCGCCCTCATGCAAGCCCTCATCCAGATCGGCGCGGACGCGGCGGGCATTATCCCGGACGGCACATCGATCGACTTCATCACCACGGAGAAGACGTCAAGCTCTGACCTGTACGAACGCCTCGCCCGATATTGCGACGAGCAAATCTCCAAGGCAATCCTCGGGCAGACGCTCACCTCTGACTCTGGCGGCGGAAGCTACGCCCAGAGCAAGACGCACAACGACGTCCGGCACGACTTGACCGTCGCTGACTGCAAGTCCCTTGCATCCACGCTCCGACGCGATCTCATCCGTCCCTTGTGCATCTTCAACTTCGGAGAAGACAAGCGCGTGCCGCATATCCGCTTTGACTGCGAGGAGTCGGAAGACCTTACCCAGACGGCGACCATCATCGGCACACTCGTCAACGAGGTCGGCCTCCGGGTTCCGACGAGCTTCATCTACAAGAAGTTCTCCATCCCGGAGCCGGAAGCTGACGAGGAAGTCGCTGCACCCAGGTCGACAAGTGCGGGATTGACCGGGCTCCCATTCAAAAAGGAGCCAAACCCGGCGCAGATCGCGCTCAAGGCCGAAGGTGATGGCGGCGTCGGAACGCAGCAGCACATCGACAAGCTCGCATCCGCAGCCGTGCGGCACGGGGCCGGTAGCTTCAAGCGTGCCTTCGGCCCTGTTCTCAAGATAATTGAGAAAGCGGAAAGCCTTGAGGAGCTCCGCGACATGATGGAGGACAACAAGGCCGTTGCCGAGCTTTATGCCGCGATGGATGTCTCCGAGGTGGAAGAGCTGCTGCAAAAGGTCATGCTCTACGCAGACCTCGAGGGGCGGGTGCTGGAGAATGGCTGACATCGACGAGATTTTCACGCGGAAAGACATGACCTTCGAGGAGGCCGTCAGCTACTTCAAGGAGCGCGTCCCGGTAACAGCTGCGAAGTTCTACGCAATCGCCGAGGAGTACCGGGGGCTCGCCTTCACGGTCAGCGGCTACACCAAGGCCCAGATGCTCAAGCGGTTCTATGATGAGCTTCTTGCAGCCCTGGAGGAAGGAAACACCCTCTCGGAGTTCCGGGCGAACATGAACGAGTTCCTCGAAGCCGAAGGCTATGAAGGGCTCGACCCGCTGCAAGCCGACAACATCTTCCGCACCAACATCCAAACGGCATATAACGTAGGGCACTACGAGCAAATGACAGACCCGGACGTCATGCAGCTCCGCCCGTACTGGATGTACGACGCCGTCAACGACTCCCACACGCGCCCGAGTCACCTTGCGATGGACGGGAAGGTATTCCCGGCAGACAGCCCTATATGGGACACATGGTTTCCTCCAAACGGCTTCCGCTGCCGCTGCACCGTGAGGACGCTCTCAAAGCGTCAGGTGGAGCAGCGGGGCTTGAAGGTTGAGACGTCCTTCCCGGCAGTTGCTCCCGACCCCCACTTCTCCTCCAACCCCGCAAAGGTACGCTTCGAGCCCGACATGAAAGACTATCCCGAGCCGCTGGTGAAGGCGTACCAGAACAGGGAAAAGGAGCGGATGGGCGTGTAAGCCGCTGAGAGGCCCACAGAGGGCCGCAGAGCGGCGGGCGACCGCAGGGGGGGCGGGAGCCCGGAAGAAGCGAAATAGGGGCGTTTGCACGCGTGCTAACGGCCTTAGAGCAAGGCTCGGGAAGAAACCGAAGGAGGACACAGCAAAAATGAATGAGTTTTTCATCCTCAAGGGCAGCAACGTGGAGCTTGAGGGGGCCCCGGAGACAATCTCCGTCCTCCCCCTGGGACACGTCGTCAGCTCGAAGGGGGAGTTCGATGTTGACGAGGAGAGCTACAAAGCGATGAAGGCGCAGATCGCCAAACGTGGCGTCGATCTCGTTGTCGACTACGAACACCAGACGCTCAAGGGGGTCGAAGCCCCCGCTGCCGGATGGGTCAAGGAGCTCAAACTGGAGGACGGACAGATCAAGGCCGTCGTCGAGTGGACGCCCAGAGGGGCGCAGTACCTCCAGAACAAGGAGTACCGCTACCTCTCCCCCGTGGTCAATGTCCGCAAATCAGACAACAAGGCGACGGGGCTTCACTCTCTGGCTCTGACAAATACCCCCGCGATCGAAGGAATGACCGCAATCGTTAATTCTGAAACTTTTGAAGGAGGACAAAACAACATGGAAATCATCAAGAAGCTCGCTGAGCTGCTGGGCCTGGGCGAAGACGCCAACGAGGAGCAGGTCATGGAGGCTCTCAAGGCGTGCGTCGCCGAGAACAAAGCTCTCAAGGAGGGGCAGCAGCCCCCCGCCGCCGACGAAAACGTCGTCGCAAACAAGGCTGTGTGTGAGCTGCTGGGACTCAAGGCCGGAGCAGCCACGGATGACGTCACGGCGAAGATCATGGAGCTCAAAGGCGGCACCATCGACGGCGTCAATGTGCTGGAGGAGCTCAAGGCTCTCAAGCAGCAGAACGCGCAGCGCGACGCCGACGAGGCTGTCACCCTGGCTCTCAAGGCCGGAAAGATCACTCCGGCACAGAAGGAGTGGGCCAGGAGCTACGCTCTGAGTGACCCGAAGGGTTTCGGCTCCTTTGTGGAGAAGGCTCCCCAGGTCGTTCCCATGAGCGAGATCGCCGGTGGCGACAATCTCCCTCTCAAGGGCGACCAGATCGACAACGCGACGATGCTCGTCTGCAAGCAGCTCGGCATCAGTGCCGAAGACGTCAAGAAGTACGGAATGAAGGAGGACTAACATCATGGCAGCTCTGACCAAAGAAAGGGACACCACCGAGATCATGCAGGACGCGAAGTTCCTGTATCTGCCCGTCAAGGGCGGCACCACCATCTACCAGGGGGCTCTCGTCGCCCTGGACGCCAACGGCTACGCAATCCCCGGCAAGAAAGCGACTGGCCTGACCGCAGCGGGCCGCGCGGAGGAGACCGTCGAGAATAAGGGGGCAGATGGCGAGGCGTTCATCCGCGTCGCTCGCGGCGTGTTCGTCTTTAACAATACCGCCACCACCTCGAACAAGATCGGCGCGGCCCACGTCCTCAAGCCTTGCTACATCGAGGACGATCAGACCGTCACCGCTCTTTCGACCGGGGCTTCCGCCGCTGGTCTGGTCGTTCGCGTAGACGAGGACGGCGTCGCCGTTGAAATCGGTCGCGGCGTCACCGTGACCAGCGCGTCCTAACACCAACAAACAAAAGGAGGATAACACATCATGATTATCAATCCCCAGAACCTCAGAGGCATCTACGTCTCTTTCAACACTCTGTTCAATCAGGCGTTCTCTGAGCAGAAGCCGACCTATGAGAAGGTCGCGACCGTTGTCCCTTCCACCAGTGACAGCGAAACCTATGCGTGGCTCGGCGACATCCCCGGGATGAGGGAGTGGATCGGCGACCGCGAAATCCAGAACCTCACCGGCTCTGACTACACCATCAAGAACAAGGACTTCGAGCTGACCGTCGGCGTCGACCGCAATGCGATCGAGGACGACAAGATCGGCCTGTATAAGCCCTCTATCCAGATGCTCGGCGCGTCCGCTGCTTCCCATCCCGACGAGCTGGTCTACGCGCTGCTGGCCTCCGGCTTCGAGGCGAAGTGCTACGACGGCAAGGCGTTCTTCGCTACCGACCATGAGGTCGGCAAGAACGCGGTGAGCAACAAGATCACCAGCAAGCTCTCCCTGGAGTCCTATGTCACCGCCCGCGCGATGATGAGAGGCTACAAGAACAGCAAGGGCCGCTCCCTGGCCCTGGTTCCCAATCTGCTGGTCGTTCCGCCCGCTCTGGAGGCCAAGGCCCGGGAAATCCTGGTCGCCGAGTTCATCAACGGCACCAAGAACACCATGCAGGGAACCGCAGAGCTCCACGTCGAGCCCCGACTCACCAGCGACGCGGCGTGGTTCCTTCTGGACACCAGCCGCCCCATCAAGCCCCTCATCTACCAGCAGCGCAAGAAGGCGAAGTTCGTCTCCAAGACTGCCGAGACCGATGACAACGTCTTCATGAGCAAGAAGTTCATCTATGGCGCGGACAGCCGTGGCAACGCTGGCTTCGGCTTCTGGCAGATGGCGGTCGGCTCTGACGGCTCCGAGGTCTAAACCTCCCGCTTTTGACAGAAGGGAGGGGACGGCGTGAGCTACAGCACGAGAGCCGAAGTCCGTAGCATGGTAAAGGATGACGCCCTCAACGCGATCATCGGGGACACCTTCATCGAAGACCCCGCAGAACGTGAGGAGCTGGTCGCCCCGATCATTGACGAGGCGATTGCGGACGCTGACGGTGAGATCGACGGCTACCTTGCCAAGAGGTACGCCGTGCCGATCTCACCGGCCCCCAAGATCATCAACAAATGCTCGAAGGACATCGCAGTCTATAACCTGTTCTCTCGCATCGGCATCGACGAGAGCACAGATCAGAAGACCTATCTCAACCGCTACAATCAGGCGATCAAGTTCCTCACGCTTGTCGCGGAGGGAAAGGTCTCACTCGGGGCCGAGACCGATGACCCGACCACCGCAGCGGCGACCGGGTTCTCGGTGAAATCGAACCCCCGGATTTTCAGCCGGGACAAAATGAGGGGGATGTGAGCCATGTATAGCATCCGACTCGAAGGGGACACCCAGGCGATGCTCCGAAAAATAAGGAGTTTCTCGGAGATCGACAAGAAGAGCATCAACGCAGCTCTCGCCGAAGGTGTCCGGGAGTCCACCCTGGAACGCTTCAAAAAGAGCAGAGACCCGAGCGGCAAGCGGTGGAAGACATCCATAAGGGCGGAGACCGAGGGCGGGAAAACGCTCATCCAGTCCGCGCAGCTCCGCAACTCCATCAAATCGAAGTCGGACGCTACAGGCTTTGCGGTCGGCACCAACGTCAAGCACGCGGCGACGCACCAGTTCGGCGAACCGGGCCGCACAATCCGGGCTCGCAGAAAGAAAGCCCTCCGCTTCCAGGTGGGAGGCAAGTGGGTTTCTAAGAAGCAAGTCCGCATCCGCATCCCCGCCCGTCCCTTCCTCGGCCTCTCCGACGATGATATGCAGGAGATCAAAGCAACGGTCGAGGACTTCATCGGAAAGGAGAATTAACCCGTGCTCTACGGACAAAGCAAACAATACCTTCTTGATAAGCTCGTGGCGGCAGGGTTAAAGTCCAAGCCGTACACAACCCAGAAATCTCTCGAAAAGAGTCAGGAGTCCCACATAGGAGCGGTGCTTTTCGAGTCAGAGGCCCTATCCAGAAACGGCTCCAAAACCTACTACATTGACCAAGAGGGAGCGCAGAAGAAGAGGAGAAAGGTCTTTGAACGGAAGCTCACGTTCACGGTGGTCATCGGGGACTATACCGACGACGCGGTCGAGACCATCTTCGAGAAGTTTCTCGCGAGCCTTGACCGGGGCATCTATGTCGACGGCAACTTCGTCCAGATCGAGGTCGAGGGAGCGGACTGGGTCGACAAAGACGACTCCATTCTCAAAGCCCAGGTTGCCGTCCAGGCGACGATCTCGTTTGACGGTGGCCTTTATAGGGACACGGGCTTCGCGCCGCTCACCGGCGTCGAGGTCGTGTCCGTTGAAAAGAACAACGGAAAGGAGCCTTGATAATGGCAACCAAAACCAAACAGCCGGAGCTCTTGACGATCGGAGAGCTCTGCAAGAAGCACAATATCAAGCGGGCCGTCTTCGCTGGCGCGTGTGTCGCGAGCGGATGGAAGCCCGGAAGAGTGATGTCTGACGAGGAGTTCCTCGCTGGCATCGAGAGGTTCACCAGGGGGCCCGCGAGCGGCCCCAGGAGCAAGGAAAGTGAGGCGAACGAGTAAATGCTCAGAGATGTTAAACACAACGTCAGCGACGGCCTTCTGGACTTCGCGACGCCCACAGGCGACGGCCTCCACATCAAAGTCGGCGTCTCCCCCGTCGTTTCCGACACCCCGATCATCGTGACCGGGGATATGGACGCGGCGATGATTAAGAAACGCCTCGGCATGTCTCCCCTGGCCGACGCCGTCATGGACTCCGTCCAGTTCGGTGCGAGCCGTGTCTACTGCCTCCCTGTTACCGCCACGACGGCGGGAACCATCGGAGAGGTCACAAGAGTGGGAGATGGCGGCGGCAGCATGACCGCAACCGGCTCCCCGACGAACGCCTTCTCGGTGATCGTGAAGATCACCGCACAGGGCGGACTCAACACCGCTGCCTTCATCGTTTCCATCGACGGCGGCTTCTCCTACAGCGACGAGATCACCGTGCCCATGACCGGCTCTTATGAGCTCTCCGGGACTGGGATGACGCTCAAGTTCGTCGAGGCCACACAGGCCGACCAGAAGCCGAGCTCCTTCCTGGTGAACGATACCTACTCCTTCCAGACCACCGCCCCTGTCGCCACCAACGGCGACATCCTGGATGCCCTCCAGAAGATCACCAAGTTCAACCAGGAGGTCGAGGGTGTCCATATTGTCGGCGCGAGTGCGCTGGCTCTCTGGCAGGCGGTCAGCGAGTTCAGGAAAGAGCTTTTCGAGGTCTATCACAAGCCCATGTTCTTCGTGTTTGAGCCTGAGTTCCCCGAGGAGGGCGAGAACGGAGACCTCCACGACTGGGCCTTCCAGATGGAAGCCGACCGTAAGAAGATCAAGGACACGGACATCCAGGTGTGCACGGCATGGGGCCGCCTTGTGAAACTGGATGGCACCACGCAGAACGTCAATCTCGCGGGCGTGGCCCTCGGTCGCTATGCGATGACATCCGTGCAGAAGTCCATCGGCCAGACCCGCCCCGAGGCTGGCATGGGCATCCCGAAGACGAAGCTGCTTGAGCTGCTCCCGGCAGGGTATGACAACAGCATCATCGAGCTGCTGGACGTGGCGGGCTATATGACCTTCCGCGAATATGACGGCCTGGATGACTTCTTCGTCTACCACACGAAGATGATGAGCCCGGACGGCAGCGACTTCCGCTACATGGAAGATGTCCGCGTGAAGAACAAGATCATCCGCGAGACCCGCAAGGAGGCCCTGCTGCTCAAGAACGATGACATCGACCTGGAGGACATCCAGGGCGAGCTCGAAACCAGGGCGAAGTTCATCAGCGCGCCCCTTGACCGCATGGTCGACGATAAGGAGATTAGCTCCTATGAGACGACCGTTGTCGAGGGACAGGAGGAGACCTTCCTCGAAGATGAAACCATGCGTATCAAAATCCGCTATCTGTCCCGTGGCTATATCCGCGAGGTCGAGATTGACCTGGGACGCGCGGCTCTGGCGGAAAGTTAATGGAAGGAGGAAAAGACCATGCTCAAAGTAAACGGGAAAGCCTACGACTGGGCTGACGTTGACGTCAAGTTCCCGGGTCTTGTGCTCCAGCTCCAGGAGATCAGCTATGATGACGAGCAGGAGAAGGAGGAGACCTACGGCAAGGGCTCTATGCCGCGCGGCTACGGCACCGGCAACTATAAGGCGTCTGGCAAAATCTCCATGCTCCGCGACGACTATGACGATCTCCTGGACTACTGCAAGTCCAAGGGACTCGCGTTCTACAAGCTGGAAATTCCGTCGATCGTTGTTTCCTACGCCAACGATGGCGGGCGGACGAGAATTGATGAGCTCAAGAAAGTCCATTTCTCGAAGCGCAGCAACAAGGCGTCCCAGGGCGACAAGAGCCTGACCGTCGACATCGACCTCATGATCGTCGGCGGCATCATCCAGGACGGCGTCAAGCCGGTCTAAGCGTTATCTCAAAATAATTGATAGGAGGAAGTCACACTATGGAAAGCAAGGAAAACATCGTGACCCAGGCAAGCTCCGACGAGCAGCTCAAGGAGAAGTACGGCGGCAAGCTCTACCGCGTCGGCATGACCGTCCCCGTGGACGACGAGAACGAGATGGAGTACGTCTACCGCTTCAAGCGTCCCAGTGTGCCCAGCTACGACCGCTACATCAAGAGCGCGTCCCAGTCCGGCATCACGAAGGCGAGCAAGGTGTTCATGCTGGACGCCGTGATTGATGAGGACAGGGATAAGCTCACGAAGGACATGGAGGAGAACCCGGGCATCGCTATCACCATCGGCAACAAGCTCACGGAGATCCTCGGCCTGACCAACACGGCAAATTTGAAGAAGCTCTAAGAGAGAAGGTCGCGGGGGTTCGGGAAAGCATCGTAGAGGCCGGACTTCTGGAAATCTACCGCTACGTCCCCCCGCCTCTCTTAGAGGCATTTGACCCCGAAGCGATCGACGACATCGACGAGTTCCTTGACTGGGTGGCGAAGGCTCGCTACATCCAGGAGCTTGAGGAGGGCATAGTCACCCGGGCAATCGTGAAAGCGTTCCCTGAGTGACGGCCCTGTCGCCGGTCGCTTTTGAACACAGCTCGCCTCCAGAAAAAATAGGAGGTGAACGAAAGGCATGAGTTTAGAGTCCGTTTTCAAACTGTCGCTCATTATGAACATGATCGACAATCTCTCGGGGCCGATGGCTGGTGTCGCGTCCAAGGTGGGCGCGAATGTGTCCAAGCTGGACGCGGTCAGCGAGGGCCTCGGGAACATGGCAAAGACCGGGGCTGTCATGCAGGAGATGGGAAGCCAGATCACCGGGGCTGTCCTGGCACCTGTAGAGGCGACCTTCGAGACGCGCCGAGCCCTGGGCGAGCTTGCCTCTCTGGGTGTGCAAGACCTGGGCGTGGTGGAGGATGCTGCCCGCAACTTCTCCGACCAGTGGGCCGGTACAACGAAGTCGGACTTCATTTCCGCAGCCTACGACATCAAGAGCGGCATCGCATCCCTGACGGACGAAGGCGTCGCTCAATACACAGAGCTCGCGGGTGTAACCGCGAAGGCAACGAAGTCCACGATCGGAGAGATGACGTCGCTCTTTGCGACGGGCTACGGTATCTACAAGGAGTTCTACGGAGACCTCTCAGACCTTGAGTTCGGAGAGATGTTCTCGGCTGGTATCTCACAGAGCGTCAAGCAGTTCAAGACAACCGGCTCCGGCATGGCCCAAAGCATCCAAACACTGGGCGCGTCGGCAACGACCGCAAACGTCCCCCTCGAAGAGCAGCTCTCTATTCTGGGTATGCTGCAAGCCACAATGAGCGGCAGCGAGGCGGGCACCAAGTACAAGGCGTTCCTGAGATCGGCAGCGAAGGGCGGCGAAGCCCTGGGCCTCAGCTTCACGGACGCCAACAATCAGCTCCTCAGTATGCCGGAAATTCTGGACAAGCTGCGCGGGAAGTTCGGCGAAACGATGGACGCCGCCGAGAAGATGGAGCTGCAAAAAGCCTTCGGAGACACAGAGGCCGTCGCCCTTATCGACCTCATGTATAACAAGGTCGGAGACCTTCAGGACAACATCGTCGGTATGTACGACGCACTCGGCTCCGGCACGGGCGTCGCGCTGGAGATGGCATCGGCGATCAATGAGACGGAGCCGGAGAAGTTCGAGCGATTGCAGCAGCGCATCCACAACGTCACGGAGACCATAGGGAACACGCTCCTCCCCACTATCAACGACCTCATGGGCAAGGGGGAACAGGTTCTCACAAAGGTCGGCTCGTGGATTGAACAGAACCAGGAGCTCGTCCGCGTCATCATGATCGTCGTGCTGGCTCTGGGCGGCTTCCTCACGGTGGGCGGCACGGTCATCGCGGTCGTCAGCGGTGTCGGCCTTGTCATAACAAAGGCGATCTCGGCCTTCAAAATGCTCAAGGCTGGCTTCGTCTTAGTGAAGGGAGCGTTGACGCCGCTTATATCGTCGGTCTGGAGCTTCACAGCCGCCTTGCTTGCAAACCCCGTCACATGGGTAGTTATAGGCATCGTGGCCCTCATCGCGGCCCTGGTGTTGCTCTACAACAAGTGCGAGTGGTTCCGCAACGCGGTCAATGCAGTCATCGACTTCTTCAAAGAAAAACTCGGGGCTGCGCTGGAGGTAGCGAAGAGCGTCTTCGGGGCGATCGGCAACGTCATCGGCTCAGTCATGGAGGCGGCGAAGACCACCGTCTCGGAAAAACTGAGCAATATGAAGGCAGCATATCAAGAACACGGCGGCGGCATCCGAGGCATAGCAGCCGCAGCGGTCGAGGGCGTGAAGGGCTACTACACGGCAGGCTTCACCTTCCTCGACAACCTCACGGGCGGGAAGCTCACCGCAATCAAAGAGAAGTTCTCGACGGCGATGAGCGGCATCGTACAGGGAGTTTCCCAGAAATTCACCGAGGCCCGCGCGGCGTTCTCGAATGGACTCAACACCATCAAGAACGCAGTCTCCGGCGCGGTGACGTGGTTCTTCCAGTCTGGGCAGCGCATTGTCACCACGTTCGCGAATGGCATCAAGTCGGCGTTCTCCACAGCGGTCGAAGCGGTCAAGGGAGGATTGCAGCGCATCCGAAACCTACTCCCGTTCTCTGACGCGAAGGAAGGGCCTCTGTCCACCCTGACACTGTCAGGACAACGAACCATGACCACATACGCACATGGCCTCACGATGGCGCAGAACGCGCCCGCAGAGGCGATGGAGAAGGGCCTGGAACAGACCAAGGCCACCCTCGAAAGGGAGCCCACCAAGAAGGTGAACCTCACGGGCGGCGGCGGCCAAGGAGACGGAACTGACGAGAGTGGAGCTCGAAGCTCCAGCGGAGGCAAGACCGTCGTCATCCAGAAACTTCTCATGCAAGTCGATCTCAAGAAGATCAAGGACTTGCAGACACTACTCGCACTTCTCAAGGAAGTCGAGGACTTCACCAACGGAAACGGCGACGAAGACCCGAGCGGAGACTCGGACGCCGTTCCTACACCGGCGTAAAGGAGGGAGGACGACCATGATATACGTCGAAGACCAAACCATCAAGCTCAACGGGGTCGTCCTCCCTGGCCTCGTCAAAAGCATCGAGGTCACGGAGTCGGCGAAGGTGGATGAGCAGGAAGTGGAGGGCAGCGCGACCAAGCCGAAACAGGCGACGGGCTACGAGGATGCAAAGGTGAACATCGAGCTCATCATTGACGACACCCAGTCAGCCACGAAGTACCAGAGGTACGCCACCCTCCGCTCAATCTTCCGAAAGCCCGGGCAGAGCGTTCCGCAGCCTATCCCCATTGTCAGCGAGGACACAGCAGCCCACGGCATCGAGAAGGTCATCTTCAAGAAGCTCACCCACAAGGGCGAGAGCAAGAGCGGACAGCTTACCGCCTCCCTTGAGCTCTGGGAGTATATCCCTCAAACCATCACCGCGACCACGGCGAGCAGCAGCTCCAAGAGCTCCGGCAATTCTGGGAGCGGAAGCTCCGCCGCAAGCAGCAGCCTCACTGAAGAGTATGAGACCTACTTGTCAACGAGCCGGGGAAAGTCTCCGGCGGTTGATGACGCCGAGACAGCGGCAGCGATGAACCGAGTCGCACAAATGCCATATTGAGGAGGCGACTATGGAAACAACCGAGTTATACTACCCACAAATCGCGGCCCGGGCGGGCCCCTATACCTTCAACGAGGGCATCGAGATCGAGGTCTACTCCGCGAAGTCGTCCTACTTTGACTGGGCAAAGATACGCTTCACGGGGCAGTTTCGCCCGGAGATCACACTGAACAAGAAAGACCCCGCAGCGATACAGCTCGGATATGACGGGGCCCTTGACGACGTTTTCACGGGCTACGTTGCCAAGCCATACGACGGCGGGGCCTTTGCGAACGAAGTCAATCTCAAAGATGAGATGCTGGTGCTCGAAGAGACCATCATCAACGACACGTTTCTTGATACCACCCCGCAGGAGATGCTCGCTTTCTTCCTGGCGAAAGCGGGGCTCTCAAAGATGAAGCTCTCGTCCAAGACATACCCACGGCGAAAGATGCTCCCCATCCGGCAGCAGAACGCCGTCCAGGCGATCAACACCGTCAACGCGGCGTGGGGCCTAAAGGTTCCGTTCTTCTTCTCTGGCGGGGTCTTTTACTGGGATGAGAAGCCGGAGCAGGAGAAAGTCTACACCTTCGAGCACGGCGTCAATATTCTCAGTCTGAACCGGGCCGGAGGCGTATGGGAGCTTGAAACGGTCTCCGCCCCATTTGTGAAGCACTCCCACAAGATCAACGTCATCCATCCACAGGTGAGCGGAGAGGTCGAGGTTCAAAAAGTGGTGTCGACCACAAACGACTCCGGCTTCATCCGCACCTACATCTACTTCTAAACAACGAAAGGAGGGGCGCATCATGCTCGAAGAAATGGTCAAGGCGATCATCAAGAAGTCAATCGCTGCCGACTACCCGCATTTGAAGCTCCCCGCCGTTGTGTTCGCGAGCATCAAGTCGGCGACCAAGCTCGACACCTATGAGATCGAGGAGCTCATCATCCACAATGATGACACTGGCAGCAGCTTTAACGGGCACATCACCGCCAACTGGTACGAGTACACCCTGACCGTCCTCGACCGTTTTGGGAACCCGGACGATGACTTTCCGACCATTCCCGGAATTAAGTCTAAGAGTCAGTTCAAGGCGGGGACCGTGGTAGCGGTCGCTCTCCCATACGGAGACCTCACTCCATCGATCATCGGGGAGGTGAGCTTGTGACGGGATTGTACGACACCGACATCCGGCTCGACGATGAGTGGCAGCTCACACAGGCGGCGGACGGAGACGCCCCCCTCTGCTCCGGGCTTGACTGCCTATATCAGAACATTGTCCTCGAGACGATCACGCAGCCGGGAGACTTGTTCTATGACCCGGAGTTCGGGTGGGGCCTTTACGACTTCATCCAGTCCGAAGACTCTGAGCTCACCCGTTTAGAGATCACGCAGCGGGCGAGGTCAAAACTACAAAAGCGGGAGGTTGTTCTCCCGGACAGCATCGAGATCAGCATAGATTTTAACGACGACGTCATCCTGCTCCGCTGCTCTTTCCGCTTCGGAGAAGAGAGCGAAGCCCGCAATCTAAATGTCGTCATTGGAGCGGTCAGTGTGGAGGTGATAGCAGCATGATCGACAAAGAGATACTTGACGCCGTCATCCCTGTCCCGACGCTCGAAGAGGCAAAAGACGAGAAGGTCGCAGAGCTGAAGGAAGAGGGGTTCGTCGTCACAAATTTCCATTCGGGCGGTGTGTTCTATACGCTGCTCATGGTCGAGCTCCGTATCAAGATTGAATTACTCCAGCTCGCCCGCCGTATTCTCAACAATATGTTCGTCACCCATGCCGAGGGCGTGTGGCTTGACCTCAAAATGCCTGACTACTCCAAGAAGAGGAAGAAGGCGCAGAAGGCCCAGGGGCTCGTTACCGTGTCACGCGTGGGTGCGAGCGGAGAGGCTATCAAGATCGCGAAGGGCCACGTCTTCAAGAGCATCCTGGACATCAACGGAGAAGAGCTCCGATACTTCACAATCGAGGCGGCAGTACTCCAGAAAGGGGCGATGTCGGTCGACGTACTCGTGGAGGCCGAGGCCGAAGGAAGCCGCTACAATGTCCCGGAGGGGCAGATCACCCGCACGCTCACCTACATCGGAGACGTCAAGATCACAAACGCCGCCGACTGGATTGTGCGCGAGGGCAGCGATACAGAAGATGATGAGAGCGCGAGAGCACGCACCCTCCGATCGTGGTCTGAGCTGGCGCAGCTTGCGACCGAAGACGCCTTTGTCAACGCGGCTGAGTCCGTCACCGGCGTCCTGTTTGCCCAGGCAGATTGTGACCACCCGAGAGGGCAAGGCACAGTCGACATCATCGTAACCGGCACGGCTGGAGAAGCGACGGAAGGCTTGCTCAAGTCAGTCCAGGAAGCCGTTGACAAGATCGCGGGGCCATACGATAATATACTCGTGAAGTCCTCTGTCACAGTCGACCAGGACATCGAGCTCATCATCACGACCGGCTCGGCGGACTCCGATGAAGACATCGAGAACCGGGTCAAGGCCATCCTGACGGAGCTGCTTGCAGTTCGCAGAGGCCGAAAGCTAAACGAGCTGACTCGTTCCGACATTAACTTCGCAGTCCGAAACGGCTACAGCTCGGCCACAAATGCCGAGATCACCGTACCGGCCCAGGACGTGAAGCTGGACAAGGACAAGGTCATCACCCTCGGGGCTGTCAATGTAACAGTCGAAAGGGAGTGATCGGATGAAGAGATACGACAACTTCGGCGACTATATGTTTGACCTCCTGTTCGCTCCATTGAAGAAGGGAAAGGAAGCTGCCAACCAGTTCCGCATCTTCTTCCGGGTCATCGGGAAGGACTTTGACGACGTCAAGAAAGCGTTCTTCCGAGCAAGAGACGAGGCGAACGTAGTGAGCGCGTCGCCGGTCATGCTCCCGGTACACGGTCAAGACAGGGATATGCCGAGGCTTGAAGGCGAGGACATAGAAGCCTATAGGACGAGGCTCTCCATGAAGGGGCTAATCTCTGAGTGGGGAGGCACGCGGCAAGGCGTACTATACGCCCTCACCTCTCTCGGCTACGATAAGAGCTACATCGAACCGTTCTCCGTACAAGACCCGGAACGGTGGGCCGAGTTCATTATCTTCCTAAAGGGCTCGAAGCAGAGCGGCGTCTACAACCTCGACGTCATTGACGCAGAGGTTCGCAAGGTCAAACAGGGCAGCAGCAAGCCAGCTTATGGTATGGAGACCGGGGCTGCCGTTGTTCTACATTCCAGACTCGAGCACGGCTTTTCAGACTATCCACGGTGCGGTCAGCTCGTTTGTGGCGTTTGGCCCCATGTGGTAAGCGAGGGTTACTTGCTCGCCTCGAAGGTCACGGCACAGGGCGGAAAAGACTCCGGCGACGTCCAGTTCCCGAAGTCCGGCACATTCACGGCGTCTGAGGAGTTCTATCACTTCGGCAACTATACCATCTACGAGGGGCTCGCCTCTGACATCGCGGCGATCTCCGGGGCTGAGAGCGGCGTCAAGGAATACTTGAGGTGTTCCGATACGGCCCGATGCTCCAGCACAACTCAAATGAGAGGAGGAAGCGACTAAATGGCAAAAACGCTCACAGACATCGGCATCCAGAAGATCGGGCAGCGGTTCGTCGACTCCGTCGATCACGCAGCTTTTACCTTGAACGGACAGCCGAAGGCGGTGCAACCCTTCCGAAAAATCGTCAGCAGCTCCGACGCGAGGGTGTATGTTTACTTCGATGACACGGTCATCGGTGACGTTTCCAACGTGGAGCTCGTCGACACTGACGGCGACGTCGTGGCGAGTGCTGGCGATCGGGTCTTCACCAAGACACAGGGCAAGGGGCTCTATGTAGCCTTCAAATACAACATCAAGGAAATGGAGGTCGAAAGCAGCGATGAAGCAGTATGAAAAAATCGAGTGGCTTGACCACGTCACCGATGTCGTGACGGGGGAAGTCATCCAAGAAGGGACGCCCGTGAGTCAGACGAACATGAACCACATGGACGACGGCATTTTCGCCAACCGGGAAGCCGCTATTCTCCATGAGGCTCAGATCGCAGCCGCGCAGCAGGAGATCAAGGTCTTGAAAGACGCCACGCTGAACAACATGGTCAACAACGTCTTTCTCAAAAATTTTGACTCCGTTACCGCCGTCGCGATCACGTCCGGGATTTATGACCCCGTGGCGCGGAAAATCTATGTATAAGGTCGCTTGCACCCGAAAGGAGGCAAGCTGCATCATCGGGAGCCTGTTTGGAGAGCTCGTCCCGATATGCAAAAAATGCAGGCAGCTCAAAGAAGACGACATCGTCCTTGAAACCGAGAGCGGCCTCGCCCTGGAGATCGGGGAGAACCTGACGCTCGAGGGAAAGAGCTCTCTCAGCGGTAAGCCTATCAAAATCAGACTGACCGACTACGGCCTGGAGTTCTACGGGGACATCACCGAGATCACCCGCGTCAAGGAAGCGAGGTGTGTCTATATTGGCTGAGCCGTCAGTTCTGCAAAAGAAGGCTGAGATATTCCTGGAAAGGGATGTCTACCCCTTGCTAAAAAACTTCCCCGTCTCGGAGAAGTTCTCCTTGAGTCAAGAGATTAAGCAGTCGTGCTTCAAGCTCATCCGCGCCGCCGTCATGGCGAACAACCTCACGGTCGTCAAGAAGCGGCTGGAATGGCTGGACGAAGCGGACGCGGAGAAAACCCTTCTCCTCGTCTTGTTTGGGATAGCAAAGACGCAGAAGTACATCACCCAGAAGAAGCTCTTTGAATTGCAAGGAAAGCTCAATGAGATCGGGCGCATCATTGGAGGCTTGCAAAAGTTCTTCATCAATAACGGGCAGCAGCCCAAAAAGTAAAGCACCTACTTAGGGTTATCTCTGTATGGTCTTCGTATCGCGCGAACCGTGGGTACAACTCGGCCCGCAACTGGAATTACAACAATGCTACGAACCAGAACGCGAACGTCGGTTTCCGCCCCGCCTTGTAGGTTATTTCGTCCGGCACGGTCACGGCTTTGCTGGCGAGTCCTTGTTATACTTCAAGGGAGAGGTAATCCTTCGCCATGTCTTGAGACGGCGTAAAAACAGTGATAGAGGCCCGCCCACCCTGCCGTATTGGGCGGCGGGAGGCTGTCTACAATGTGGGTATAAACCCGCGTCATAGGTGCCAAGCCGTTCTAACTGGAAAGGATGCCACAAATGACGAAATTCCCCATTTTGCACTACAACACTAAGAACACCAAAAGTAAGCTCGTCCCGCCGCCTATGCCGCCCTCCAAGTACGAGGATGTGGTGGGGTGGCCCATGATCGAGGCGAGCTATAAACAAGCCCTCAGAGGTCACAGGAAGTTTTCCCGTGAGGCCGTATGCTATGACCTTCTCTCTGAGGTGAACAACGTCGAGCTCTGGTCTGATCTCAAGAAAATTGAGAGCAGACCGCAGCCTGGTAGGCGCGAGTACAGTCCCGGCCCGTACCGTCACAGGACGATCACGGAGCCGAAGACCAGGAGCCTCCACATACCGCACCTTCGGGATAAGGTCGTGCAGCTTGTCATCCATGAGGAGCTGCAGAACCTTTTCCGCCCCGTCTTCGTTGACCGCTCCTTCGCCTGTATGTACGGCAAGGGCCCCATCCGGGCGGCGTTCAACGTGCAGCACGACATGAGGGTCGCCCGCATGAAATGGGGCGACGAGGTGGCGGTCATCAAGATCGACGTCAAGAAGTTTTTCTATAGCATCGACCGCCAAGTGTTAAAGAAGATCATCGCGAAGCGGTTCAAGAAGCTCAAAAAGAAGTACCCCGACAAGTACGAGGACTTCCTTCGGTTCTACCGGCTTCTTTGCAAAGTGATCGACTCGAGCCCGGAAGGCGAGACCGGCATACCCCTCGGGAATGTCAGCTCCCAGGACTTCGCCAACATCTACCTCAACGAGCTCGACCAGTATTGCATCCGCTTCCTCGGTGCTAAACTCTACACTCGGTACATGGACGACATCGTCATCATCGCGCCGAACAAGGAGATCGCCCGGGAGTGGCTGGCAAAGATCAAGGTATTCCTCCAGGAGAGGCTCCACCTTGAGACCAACCAAAAGACCAAGATTTTCTATGTGCGGCAGGGCGTGAACGCCTACGGCTTCAAAATCAAAGCGACGCACCTCCTTCTCCGAACCGAGTCCAAGCGCAAGGAGAAGCGGCGCATTAAGGCGATGATTAAGAAGCTCAAAGAGGGAAAGATCACGAAGAAAGAGATCGTCCAGGCGGTCAACTCGTGGCTCGGCTTCGCCCGGTGGGCTTGCGCCTACAATCTGGCGAAGAAGATATTCGCTCCCTACCGCTTCATAAAAACGGAAGGAGAGCTACCTTATGGCGCAATTTCTCGGAACCGTCAAGCTCGGCGGGTTCTACAACAACGGCTCCGTTCTGGCACGTCCTACAAGGCCGTGGCGTAACGACTCGACCCCGACCGGAGCCTCTGCTGCTGGCAACATCCCCTCGATGTCCGGCAGCATGGCAAACTACACCTTCGGCGACACTCCCGCAGCCGAGGCAAATCAGCTTCAATGGCATAAAATCCAGGACGGCGACAAAACGCTGCTCATCTGCGACCGCGTCATCCTGGTCAACTGTTCCTGGAACGACCTGAACGGTCAGGGCTACATCACCGGCAAGGAAGTCACAATCGACGGAGCGAAATACAAGTGCCGCGTCCTGACTGGCGGAAGCAACTACAGAAACAGCTCGGACGCCTATGCAGGAGGCACACCCACTAACAACGAGTGGGACAGGTTCATCACCCGCGAGGAAGTTATCACCGGCCTCCCGGCCCCGGTCTCGTCCGACCTGGACAGCACGCAAAACGCGACCGACTTGAACAGCGCTCACAACCAGTTTTGGAACTGGTACTACGTCTATTCGTGGTGCCAGGAGACATATTCTGGAAATTCTTCGTATCGCGCGTACCGTGGGTACTACTCGGCCCGCCTCTGGAATTACTACCATGCTGCGTTCCAGCTCGCGTTCGTCGGTTTCCGCCCCGTCCTTGAAGTCCTGAACACTGACCCTCTGATCTCTGACAGTGACAGAGACCTGGGAGATAAGAACAGCAACTTCACGATCACCTACACCGTCGACGACTCCGACTCCGGCGACGTCTTGACGGCGACGGAGTCGATTGATGGGCAAACGACGAAGTCGTTTGCCCCGACGCGAAATTCTGTAAATACGATCACCGTCCCAGTCGATGAATTGAGCCTCGGCTCGCACACAGTCAAGGTGGTCGTCACCGATGGGCAGGGCGGAACGGCGACCCGGACGTGGACGTTCACCAGAACGAACGCAGCCCCGACGATCTCCGGCACCGACACCAACCTCGGGGATAAGAACCTCGGCTTCACCTATCAGTACACGGTCGATGACGCGGACGGAGATACCCTGACGGTCGTGGAAGCCCTCAACGACGAGACACTCAGAACCATCAACAACGCCCCCAGAGGCGAGGCTCTGAATGTAACCATCACGGGCGAGAAGCTCTACTCCTTGAGCCTCAATTCTGTCAATACCATCACGATCACCGTCACGGACGGTAAGGGCGGAACGGCGTACAGACGCCTCACCTTCAAGAGAACCAACTCCGCCCCGGCGATCTCTGGCACCGACACAGACCTCGGTCTCAAGACCGGCAGCTTCGCGGAAAACTACACCATCACGGACGTTGAGGGCGACAATGTGGTCGTCACTGAGTTCGTGGATGACGATGAGATCAGAAGCTACCAAGCGACGCTCGGAGAAGAGGCCACGATTGAGCTCACTCGTGAAAAGTGGCTCATGCTGACCAACGGAACGCACCAGCTCCGCGTCGAGGCCGTGGACGGCAACTTCGCGACCTCTGTCCGCGTCTGGAATTTCTCCAAGGCAGAGAACACGATCGCCTTCCAGTTCTCGGCCCCGGAGGAGACGGACGCCCGGGCGACCAAAATCCTCATCACCCCGACATGGAAGATCGAGGGCGCGGTCGCGAAGGTGGAGGCTTGCAACAACGCATTTGACGCCGTTCCTACATGGGAAGACATCACGGCGATGGTGCAGCTCAACCGAGTTTTCAACTTCACCAACGAGACCAAGACGGCGGACAAGTGGGGCGTGAATGTGCGCTTCACGATCGTCAAGAATGAGGGCTACGAAGGCGAAGTTTCTATCTCTGGATTTGGAGGTGCTTACGAATGAGCGAAATGCAGTATTTAACCCCAAAGACCTCCATCAAGGAGCTCAATCAGAAGGAGCGGCGCAGCAGCTCCGCCCAGGCCGTCGCTGAGATCATGTTCGTCAAGATGGCTCAGGAGCAGCAGCTCGATGAGGTGACGATCAACGAGTACCCCGACCTGTTTGTCGAGTGGGACGAGAATTGGAGAGGCAGCGCGGGCAGTATCGTCCAGGACGAAGGGCAGCTCTACCGCTCCATCCACGACGTCACCAACGCGGGACAGAATACTAAGCCTTCCGATACCCCCTCCATGTGGACGCGCATCGGAAACCCTCTCGAGGAGTTCCCTGAGTGGGTTCAGCCGCTCGGAGCACATGACGCCTATGCAAATGGCGACAAAGTGACTCACAACGAAAAGAAGTGGGTCTCCGACGTGGACTCCAACGTCTGGGAGCCCGGTGTCTATGGATGGTCTGAATATACCGAGCCTGTAGCGGCCCAGGAGGCCGCAGAGGACGCCGGAGAGGCTACGGAGGGGTAACTACTACCCCAGGGGCAAAAAGCTAAAGGAGGGGCGGCAAAGGCCGCTCCTCCCCAAGCTAAAACCCGCCCCTTTACATGGGCGGCTCCCCCGTTTAGGGGGCCGTCGATGCAAGTGAGCGGGTTTCGGATTTACTTCTTAGAACCGGGCTATTTTTTCTCAAAAATTCTGTCCGAGTTTCGCAAAAAAATTGTCGCGCTACACTTATAACGCTAAAATTCCCTCCTGATAATATACTTGAAAGAATTCTCTCTCTAAAAATCGCTCCAACGATTTCTACTACAACAAAAAAGAAGAAAAGTGAGGTTTTTTATATGAAACTCGCAATTTGCACTGATGTTTTTGCTGATCTGTCCTACACGGATATGCTCGATAAGGTAAAGTCCCTCGGTATCGACGCGGTTGAGATGACCGCAGGCGGCTGGGGTGCCCGCAAGCACTGCAACACCGCGGAGCTGCTTGCTGACGAAGGCAAGCGCAAGGAATTCATGGGCGAGCTCGAGAAGCGCGGCATGCGCATCTCCGCTCTGAACACGTCCTGCAACCCGCTCTGGCCGAGCAAGACCGGCGAGGAATACAAGAAGTCCATGTACGACTGCGCTACTCTGGCAGGTCTGCTGGGCGTTAAGAAGATCGTTGCTATGGCTGGCCTGCCGGCAGGCAGCGAGACCGACACCACCCCGAACTGGATCACCTCTACCGTTTCCTGGCCGGATTTCATGGCTCCGGCGTATGAGTACCAGTGGAAGGTAACGATCGAGTTCTGGAATGAGTTCATCGCACACTGCAAGAAGTGTGGTATCGAGCACATCGCTATCGAGGAGTTCCCGGGCACGATGGTTTGGTCTGCTTCGACCCTGCTCAAGCTGCGCGAGGCTACCGACCCGATGCTCGGCATCAACCTCGACCCGTCCCACATGATGGTTCTGGGTGCTGACCCGATCGCAGCTGCACGTGCTCTGAAGGGCTGCATCTTCCACGTTCACGGCAAGGATGCCCGTATCGAGCGCGGTCTGGCTGACACCGACGGTCTGCTCGAGCCTCGTCCTGTTACCGAGTCCGCTGACCGCGTTTGGAACTATGTTGCAGTCGGCTGCGGCAAGGACCTGCAGTGGTGGAAGGAATTCTTCTCCGTTTGCCACATGATGGGCTATGACGGCGACGTTTCCCTCGAGATGGAGGACCTGATCATGACCGTTGATGCAGGTGTCAACACCTCTATCGACGCTCTGCGTCAGACCATCAGCCAGTAATTTTACACTTCGCCGTCTTTACGGCAATACTTCATCTGTTAAAACCCCGGTCTGCACTTGTTTGCAGACCGGGGTTTTGATGAGGGATATGTAAAAGGGGGTAGTAGATTAACTATCAGGTGCGGGAGAATTTACTGAAAAATTCTTCCCAGATGCGGAACGACATTTCCGGCATGGTAGCATGCGGCATGTAGTCCACTTGTGTGAACTGCACGGGAGCCGTGCCCTCGCGGTCGAAGTAATGGTCCTTGAAACGGCCATTGACCGTGCAGGTGCGCTGTGCCCAGTCTGCAGGAATCATATCTGCTTTGTTGTTGCGTTTCAGCCACAGCTCGACGGTCAGACCGGTTTCGTTCTCGTGGGTGGGTTCACACGGAATGAGCCATTCCTCGTCCGTGCCCCAGAACATCCAGATCGGAAGCTGTACGCCGTTTTCGGCGGCATACGGCAGGGAGGTCATTTTCTCATACGCACCGCCGAAGAATGCACCTGAGCAGGGAGCAACTGCCGCAAAACGCTCAGTCAGTCCCAGTGCCAGCATTTCGGTCATCAGCGAGCCCCACGAGTGACCGGTAGCAAACACGCGGTGCTCGTCCACCGGATACTCGACAATCATCTTGTCCAGCAGGAACGAGAAGAATTTCAGTTCATCCGGACGGTCATCCTCAAGGAACACGTTCCATGCGTTGAGCGGCGCCCAGTCCGGCATAAGGCCCTGCTCGGGCATATTGACCTTGGCATGCAGCGCGGACGGGAACACAACAATGAAGCCGTGCCTTTCTGCGACATCGTACCATCCGCTGTTGCCGGCGTAGATTTCACCAGTGCAGGTGTAGCCGTGCATGGCCAGCACGAGCGGCACCTTTTTGTCCGGATTGCACCGTACCGATTGCGGAATGTAAACATACCATTCGCGCATCCAGCCGTCAAATTCCTCGTAGTGGTATTCCATGCCGAGGTCGCGGACCGGATCCTTTGTCATGCGCAGTTCACCGCCGGGACTGCTCATCCAGCGGCGCTGACGATAGAGAAAGTCCTTCCAGATACGGCGCTGCAGGCGTTTGGCATACTGCTCGGACGCACCGGAAATGCTGCTGTGGCAGACACGATACGCTTCCTTCTCCTGATTGGACGAGTAAGGTGTTTCCTTCACGCGGTAATACTCGTACTGATCGGGAGACAGCTGACGGCCTTCCTCGGCCTCACATGCATTGCGCCAGTAGGTGAGGATAGCATCGCCGGTACCGGTGGATACGGTCGGATCGTCGATAATCCACGCGGGCATCGGGATATCCTGCTTGCGAATGTTCTTGCGATGTTCCGGATCCTCAAAGCCGTCCAGATTGAGGGCATACGCCTGTCCGCAGTCGGTCAGATACTGCTCGGAAACTGCCGAGCCGCCGACCGAAGCCACGCCTGCGAAGAACGCAGGATCGTAAGCCGCCGCCATATTGGCGAGCACGCCGCCTTCCTTACAGCCGACCAGATAGAACTTGGATTCGTGGACACAGAACAGTTTGCGGTCTGCGGCAGCAAGTGCTGCTGCGTTGATATACGCAACGTCACCATCCGGTGTGCCGTAGGCTTCGTCCGTGTTCCACGAACCGTTTTCCGGCTCAAGGAAGAACACGATCAGACGTTCCTTGCACTCCTCGGTGTCGGCAATTTCGCACCAGCCGCTGTGCTCGAGCAGATCATCAGCCGTCTGGCCGTTTTCGCCCAGCACAAGAATACCGGCGGTGGATTCGCGGATATCCTTCGGCACATAGGCCAGCATGCGGCGCTTTTTGCCCGCGTATTCTACCGGCAGCTCAAACGTGCCGGAGAACTTGGGGACGTAGGGATTTTTCGGGTCGCATTTGTCTAAAATCTTATGGGTATACATGTTGTTCACGCTTTCTGTTACGCCGTACGGCCGGTGAGGTCCTTCATAATGCCGTCGTATTCCTTATCCAGATGGTAGACCAGCATCAGGATGATAACCAGAGCCCATGCAATCATGTTGCCGTAAATATAAAGGTTTTTGACCATGCTTACTGCGGAGGGAATCTCCACTGCCAGACCGGTAAAGCCGGAAGCCTCCATCAGCTGACCAACAAGCCAGCCTGCAACGCCGCCGCCGAACTTCTGACCAACGGTGAATGCGGAGAAGATAAGGGCCTGTACACGGATACCGGTCTTCCAGTGACCGTACTCGATAACGTCAGCTAGCATGGTGAAGATGCAGCCGTAGAACGGAGCTTCGCCGATACCGCGCATAACAGCGGCAGCCATGACCATAGTCATGTTTTGCGGCGCAAACAGGACAACAACCTGACCGAGTACACAGAGTACAGCGCCGAACAGAACCAGATTGCGCTTGCCGAACTTCTTGATGAACGGGGCAAGGCAGATGATAGCGATGATCTTCGGAATATTCTCAAAACTCTGCATAACGCCCATGATTTCGACGTTGTTCAGCATATACTGTGCGTAGTAAGTAGCAACGGTGCCGTTTACGTTCTGGTACAGAGCAACGGCCATCATGGTGAGCGTGAGAACGATGAAGTACTTGTTCTTCAGGGTAGCCTTCAGACGCTGTGCGAACGGCATAGCCTCGGCTTCCTTGGCTGCATCGGTGTGGAAACGTTCCTGACAGCCCTTGTAGCAGAACAGCAGCATGAAGAAAGCAACGATAGAGTAAACCGCGCAAACGGTGATCCATGCCTTCTGGCCGCCGCCGAGCATGTTGATGAACGGCAGGGTAAGTGCGGTAACGATCAGGTTGCCGATCGGGGACATGGCCATGCGGAACAGATTGAGCTTTGCAAGGTCATCGTCATTGCGGGTCATCATCGGCGCCAGGTTGGAATACGGCAGGTTGAGTGCGGTATATACGCCGGTGGTGCACAGGTTATAGGTGATGAATACATAAATTGCCTGCACCATCGTGCTCGAATGAGGCGGCACGCAGAACATCAGCACGGAGGCAATACCGTATGGTGCTGCCATCCAGAGTATCCACGCACGAGCCTTGCCCTTCGGGGAGTTTACCTTGTCTACAATCTGGGCGATCAGCAGGTCGCTGATGCCGTCAAATACACGAGATACCAACAGAATCGTTCCGACAAGTGCCGCAGACATGCCGATTACATTCGTGTAGAAGTATACGATCAGACTGGAGGTGATTGCAAATACGACGTTGCAGGCGGTGTCGCCCATGCCGTATGCGATTTTTTCCATCAGACTGGTTTTGAATGAGGTGTCATTCATTGAAAGCTGTTTTTTCGTCATTTTCCTTACCACCTTTTTGTTCAGAATCGGCTGCGCAGCGTTTCTGTTTGGAATATGACTATAGTATAGTACGAAATAGGCAGAGAAAATATAGGATATTCATTTTGGATGTAGCGATATATTTTGTATTTGTTCAGAGGGAAAACGGCGGTTCTGTCGCGCAATGTGAAATGACAGATAGAAAAAGGTCAAAAAACAGATATTTCGCAAAAGTTTTATGAAAAATTCATCTTTCTGATGCGGAAGAGCCGGACTTCAAGCGGCTGCAGTGCGGTCTCGAGCCGCAGCGCGGTATCCACCTGCTCGGTGGTCAGCGTGCGGTGCGCGGAAGCGTGCTCGGCCAGATATTGCAGGAAGGCTCGGTCAGGGGAGGGCGGTGCGCCGGCGGCAAGCCACAGGTCGAACGAGGAACCCGAGGTACGGGTAATTTCCTGCTGCTCAATCCGGTACAGGCCACGTCCGAGAGCGGGAAATGTGATCTGAAACCGCACGACCTTGCCGCTCTCGAATACAGAATAGGCATCCTCCGGATGCTCCAATCGGCGGTAGCGATAGCGGTAAATGTTGTCGTAATGAGTGTAATTATATAGAATCAGCTGCCATTCCTGTTCACTTTGGGTGAGATACCAGCCGTCGCCGGAGGCAATGCAGGTATTACCCAGTTGATTCATCAGGCGCAGTGCTTCAAGACCGCTCTTGGGCACGCCGTTGTAGGTGAACAGACCGTAGCCGCCGTGGTACATGGAATCGAAGTTTGCACGCTCGTCCATCAGGTCGGAGAGGGTCCAGTAGCCGAAGGAAGAAACCGCATCCATGTTTTCGCAAATGTTCTTTACCAGCCAGACGGATTTGTAGCAGGTGTCGCTCGAAAGGTCGCGCTGCCATAGTGTGGAGTTCCATTCCTCGATGAAAATCTCCATGTCGGGCAATTCAAATTCACGGCAGATGCCGTTGAGGTCATAGAGGAAGGTTTTAACGAAATTCGTATCCTTGGATAATACGGACGGGATAGACTGCTGGCTGAGCGTATAGCTCATAAAATTTGCATCGGCGGACGAAGATTCATGCGGATAGCTTTGCACGGTCAGGAAATCCGGCAGACAGTTGTGGGCTTTAGCATACTGCAGAAAGACACGCATGCCGCGCGGGTCCCATACCACGCTTGACATGGCACCGGGTCCGCCGAATTGCAGCCGTGTATCGACAGCTTTGACCGCACGGTACACGCAGTCATACAGTTCGAGATATTCCTCCATGGTCATGCAGTCGAAGAACACATAGTTAATCTGAAAGGTAGAGAACTTCCACTGGGATACCTCGTCCCAGCCGTACCGGCAGATTGCGTGCCGCAGAATAGCTTCAACCAGTGCGCCGAATGCCGTGCAGTCCGCGCATGCAGCGGTGATGGAGCCGGTCTCGAAGATACTGGTCTGTGCTTTCGCCAGTTCCCGGGGAATAAAGCTGAATTCCAGGAACGGGCGCAGTCCCTGTTCAAGCACAAAGTCAATTACCATATCGAAGTAGGTGAAGCAGCACTTCACTTTGCCGTTTTCCATACCCTGATAGATGTGAAGCTCCTGATCGAGCATGCCATGGAATCGCAGATAGCGGAAGCCGAGCTCCTGCTGGATTTTGATGATTTGCTGCTGCACAGCAGATGTCAGCAGGTGCTTGGCGTATCCGGCGTTGAGCAGGGTTTTCCACGTATGGCGAAGTCTGTGCGGCTGTACATTCTCATCAATCGTGATGTACCGCGTTTCGTGCGGCAGCTCGCGCTGCGGATCGGGCGGAACGGCAAATTGCAGCAGATAGGCAACGCCGTCCTGCAGTAAGGTTTCTTCACCGGTCGGGTCAGCGGCGGCTTTCTGGGTGGCATGCTGGCGGTATTGCCGCGGTGTCAGACCGTGTTTCTGACGAAAATTTTCGATGAAAGCACTGGCGTTGTGAAATCCGCAGTCGTAGGCGATCTGGGTGATGGAGTGATCTGTGCTGCGCAGCTGCTTTTCGGCGTGCTCCAGACGCAGCCCCATGACATACTGGGAGTAGGTCATATCCAGATTTTGCTTGAGGAATCGGGACAGATAGCCTTCGGACAGAAACTCGCGTGCAGCAAGCTCGCGCAGGGAAATATCCTCATTCCAGCCGGAATGGATATGATCCATGATGCGCTTCATGCGGCGCATGGTTTCCTCGCGCTTGGTATTGCTTTTGGGCACATCGGAAATAAGAAAATGCGCTGTCAGCAGATCAACGAGCTTGAGTACATTGGTGACAATACCGGAGGCGTTCTGCTCCGGGTTCTGAAAGAAATCCTGAAAAATCGTTGCAAATAATACGCGGATGGTCTGGTACTCCTGCTTTTCATTCTGGCTGGAGGCATAGCAGAAGCAGACATTCTGTCTGCTCCAGCCGGCAAGCTGCAGCAGATTTTCGGGGATCTGCATGGCAATCACCTCGGCATTTTCCGAGCAGTTCACCTGATATAATTCAAATGGGTTGACAACCAGTAGAGCGCCTGCGGGCATGGAGTACTCGGCAGACTGGTACCGGATCGAGCTGTTTCCATGCAGCCCGAAAAACAGCGTTAAGCCGCTGCTGAACTCTGACCGGCAGATCTGGTCATGAAATGCCTGAAAAATAATCTGTTCCCGTTTGGTGCGCATAGGCTGCTCCTGCTTTCTGTCGAATGTAATGGTTTTATTGTAGCATACGGCTTCGGAAAAGTACAAGTGCGGCCTCGCGTGGAGCATAGAGACGGCATAATTCTATTATAAAAAAGCTATCCATAAAGCAGGTTGACAGTTGCCGGACAGGGGTTGCTGACAAAAGGGATATGTACCGTTAAGGCACATATCCCTTCGCTTTTCGCCGGTTTTAAGGTCGGTTTATACTGGTTTTTACCCTTGCATAGCGTTTTATAGGGTGCTTGATAGGATTTGTTACTCCAACAGAGAGTTGCTGTATCATCCGGAAAATATCACAAAACGATTAGTTGTGATTCATGCCAAACGGCTCGTAAGTCAGCAGCTTTTTCTTCCAGAGCGTTTCTGCATCTATGATCTGATGATCGGAAAGCGATTTTGACAAAACTTGCAGAACAGAAAACTGCAAATCGTGACAGCTATGGTCCGCAGACTTTAAATGGCTGATCATGCCCTTGTTATTTCCGTGTCCGCCAGTGGATACATAGACGGACCAGCGTCCCAGAAGTCCGTCGTAACCATATGTTGATCCGACATATCGACTCCCTGTCCTGGTATCCACGATCAGATAAACTGCGTTGACAGAAGACATGGCCGCATGCCACAGTTCATAGTCCGTATCATTTTCGATCACTTCTTTCAGATCATCAAAGGACAGAATGAGCTGTTCAAACCCTGCAAACGGCTTTTGATTCTTCGACTCAATCGCTACGATGGGCTTTTCGGTCGTGGCTTTCTGATGCCACATTCGAGCCGATCCGCCCCAGTCGATGACCAGCTTTCCTTCGTAGTCTTTCAGAAGATCCATCGGTTCCAAATCCAAAAACGCGCTTTCGCCACGGTATTTTTTGCCTCATAGTCAGGCAATCCGGCGGGACATACATCCGGTATATCCGCTACAAAGCCATTGACACGGCAGCAGGAATGCAGTCTCGCGTATGTACCGCCGTCACTAATAAAAGTGATCCAGTAGGAATACCCTTTGCTGAAACCTGCTTTTTGATGCTGCGTGTATTCGTGCACCATACCGGCCTTGTAGCATTCCCTGAATTGTTTATCAGACAATGCGTGGCGTATCAGCTTGACCTCTTTCGGGTCAAGTCCTACTTTCTTCAGCACATCGGAAAAGTTTAAAATCGCCATGACAGCCTCTCCTTTTTCTCTTTCCATCTACAGTTTATCATGTTTTTACCGCTGTAAAAGCATATTTTCACACGCTTGCAGTATCTCTTCCAGATCCGGTGTCAGCCGTTTGCGGCACTCCTGTTTCAGATTTTCCGGTACACCATAGAATGCTTCGGCGATGCTGCCGGTGATGGCGGTCAGCGTATCGCTGTCACCGCCGAGGGACACCGCCGTGCGGAGAGCATCCTCAAAATCTGTGCTTTCCAAAAATGCAGCAATGGCCTGCGGCACCGTCTTCTGACAGCTCTCCACATGATGATAGGTTGGACGGATTTCGTCGCAGGTACGGCTGAGATCATAACCAAACTTGCATTCCACATACGCTTTGATTTCCACCTTGCTGTGGCCGGTGCGGGCGAGGAAAATCGCCGCAGCGACAGCTTGTGCGCCCTTGATTCCCTCCGGATGATCATGGGTTACCTCGGCGGTGAGCTGCGCCAGATGCAGCGCCTCTTGCATACTCTCTGCCAGCCACGCCGCGGGAGAAACCCGCATGGCACTGCCGTTGCCATAGCTGCGGTACGGCTGCGGATCATCTTCATACAGCCACTGATTGAACCGCGCACCGTAGCCCTTGTCGGGATAAGCACGTCCCAGCCGCTGCATCTCCCGCACCAGCGCCGCTTTGATGGTGATATCATCCTGTCCGCGAGTATCCAGCAGAGCCCGTGCCACGGCCAGCGTCATTACCGTATCGTCGGTAAATTCGGATCGCTGGCTGAATAACGGAAAGTCCTTGCCTTTGTAGTTGTTGCAGTCAAACTCGTAGGGGCTGCCCACAATGTCGCCCAAAATCGCACCGTACATATTCATTATCTCCCACGTTTCTGCACATCCTCGTCGATGCGGCGCTTCCAGTCGGCGCCGAGAGGTCTTGCGGCGCGAACGCTGCAAACCGCTTCGCTGATGACCTCGTAGTTCAGGGCTGTACCGGCCTCGTCGCACTTGTAGTTCACTGCACGGTCAGCACCGATGCCAAAGCGTGCCGCTTCCTTCGCTGCGTCGATATTGGCACCCAGAAAGAGAAACTCCCAGCCGTACTTCTCCTTCTGCCGCTGAATCATGCGCCGCACCGTCTCATAGTTATAACGGCGGCTGGCATTTTCGTAACCGTCGGTGGTGATAATGAACATCGTCTTTTCCGGTACATCTTCGCGGCGGGCGTACTTGTGGATGTTGCCGATGTGGTGGATGGCTCCGCCCACGGCATCCAGCAGCGCCGTGCAGCCGAGGGTGAAATACTCCTTCTCGGTCATGGGCGGCACATCCTCCAGCGGCAGGCGGTCGTGGATGACCACGCTCTCGTTGTCAAAGAGTACGGTGGAGACCAGCGCCTCGCCCGCTTCCTTTTTCTGCTTGGCAATCATGGAGTTGAATCCACCGATCGTGTCTGTCTCCAGCCCCGACATGGAGCCGCTGCGGTCCAGGATAAAAACCAATTCTGTTGTATGCTTCATAAAAAAACCTCCTGTGATTTGTTATCTCTATGGTAGCAAATCACAGGAGAGCAGTGGTCGCTTTTCAAGCGACATTTTTATGCGCCGAGCAAGCTCTGATCAAAGGCGAACAGAGACTCGTTGATTTCAAAGACGTTGTAGTTTCCATGCTCCACGAAATATTCCACGATAATGTCAAACTTGTTGGAATGGGAGAGCGCGAACCCCGCCTTCATGAGCATATCCTTCATTTCTGCAAGCGGCAGCTCAAGGGCAATGGCAAATGCAATGACTGTGGGCTTGGAAGGTTTGTAGGACTTGTCCGAACGGATCTTCGAGAAGAGCTTCCGATCGATATTTGCCTTCTTATAGCACTGTGCGTCCGTCATGCCGCGCTCATCAATCTTCCGCAGAAGCATCTCTGAAAAGCTCTCGTCGATCTGTCCCAGTGCATCATCAAGGGTTGCCGCCTTTTTAGGGGCAACTGCCGCAGAGAAGGGAGGTGTGAGCTGTTCGATTGCAATTTCACGAACGGATGCCTCGCAAGGCATCGGCTCTTCCATCCGGAAGGTGTTCATTCTGCGCAGACGCTCGGAACGACTATCGGTATGTTCGTACACATAGCGGTCATCTATGTACGCTGCAATATCAGCAAACAACTTGCCGCTGATCTGATAGGCTTTACGGTCAAAAATGACAATGTATACTGTCATTTCGTTTTCAAGAAGGAAACTGCTGATGGTGTCAATTGCAACCTTGAGAGCCTGATCCTTCGGATAGCCGAAAATGCCGGAGGAGATCAAGGGGAATGCAACCGATTCGCAGCCGTATTCCTTCGCCAGCATGAGCGAAGTCTGATAGCAGGAGATCAACAGTTCACGTTCACCATGCTGTCCATCGTACCAGCGCGGACCGACAGCGTGGATAATATATTTACAGGGCAGCTTGTAGCCCTTTGTGATTTTTGCGTCCCCAGCTTCGCAGCCGCGGAGCGTTTCACATTCTGCCAGCAGCTCCGGTCCTGCAGCACGATGAATGCAGCCGTCCACACCGCCGCCACCCAGCAGCGACTCGTTGGCAGCGTTGACGATGGCATCAACCTTCATTTTCGTAATGTCGTTTCTCACAACTTGGAGCGGCATAATTTTCACATCCTCTTGATTTCCGTTTGAATCTATTGTAGTAAAATCGGTTTTACTACAGGCACAATAACATTGCTTCCATGTTACAAAATCATTGCGGGTATCCTATTGATTTAAACATAGTTCTTCTGTTTATTATCAGTTTACGCTAAAAGATAAATAAAATCAAACATTATGCTGATTGCTTTATTTTCTCCCTTTATTCAGGGTGCTCCTTCTAAAGCAACCCCAATGGAGTATGATTTTGTGGTCAGAGTGGCAGAAAGTGAGTTCTATTCGTGATAGGGTAAAACTAAAACAGATACAATAAAAATAAGGGATTATTTTAATCAGTGAGGATAGAAATTGAAGTGCACCCCATCTGTTAGATAGTATATCATACTGTCTAACAAATAGGGTGCTGTTCATTTTGCTGGACTTTTTCGACAGGGTGAAAGGAGAAACTGCGATTGCAGTTTCTCCTTTTTATGTCGGCGGCAGGGAAAATGATAACTTTTACAATATACTTGCACATGCTCACCCGGACAGCTCCCGAATCTCCTCCTGAATGAGTTTTCCGGCAGCGGTGGCAAGCTGGTCCATCCGCTGGATACGGACCAGATCCTGTCCATAGATCGTCCGTGCGTCGGGGGCGCTGGCGTTCTCGCCCATAAAGACGGCAGCGACCCGGACGCCCTGCTGCCGCAAAGCACGAACCTCCTCGGCGGTGTCCTGCACGCCTGCCTCGCCATCGTAGCTGCGGCTGAGCGGCACCTTGCCGGTGGGGAGAATTTTGCGGCTGTCATCCGGGCTGGCATCGGTCAGCAGGATCAGCAGATGCCGATCCGCCGGAGCGGTATCCAGCAGCTTTCCTGCCATGCGCAGCGCCAGTCCGTCCCGATTCCAGCCGGCGGCAAAGTAATTGAAAATTTTCCTTTCTGCGTTTTTCTCGCTGAAATCCTTGAGAATCCGCACGACCGTATAACCGCGCAGACTGCAGAAGCTGCTGACGCGGACCGGAATTCCGCAGGTAGCCAGACTGCGGGCCAGAATGTAGCCTTGCGCTGCGATAGTCTCCTGACAGTGCAGGCGCGAGGCCGAACCGTCCAGCAGCAGATCCACCGTAAAGCCGGGATTGTTTTCCTCCTCGCTGCGGAGAAATACCTTTCCGTCCTTCAGTACCGGAAGCCGCCAGATGCGCTGACTATCGACATGTCCCTGTCGGGCGGAAACGGCATCCGGCTGCTGCTGCACCTGCATGCAGTTGCGGATGTGCTCGGTCAGCCGCAGAATGGAGCTTTGATACAGGTCATTGTTTTTGAGGAAATCTGCACGATTCCGTTCGGCCTGCTCGGCCGCCTGATCGAAAAGGTGCTGCACATCGGCACGCATGGTTTTGCCTTACGTCGTTTCACCGCGGGTAAACCAGAGGTGACAGCCGAGATGGTTTCCGGTGCAGAGCCGTTGTTCAATCAGCGCCAGCTCCCGCGGGGGATACAGACTGCGGCCGAAACAGCCTTCCACATAATCCCGGTCCTCGTTTTCGCGGTTGCCGGATTCCAGCTGCGCGCGAAGCGCATTGGACGCCCGCACCATGCCGTTTTCTCCGGCCGCCGCAGAGCGGTCGATGGCCAGATCGTCGGTGCGGACCATTTCGGTCGTGAACAGCTTGGTCAGCAGCGGCACCCATCGCTCCCCGAAATGGAGGGTGAACAGCTTTTTTGCATGGGCAGTGCCGTCAAAGCGCAGATATTTCCGGAAGGCTGTCCGTACTGCCACTGTCAGTTCCTCACCGCTCAGCGCATGGTCACTGCCCGATCGTCTGCGGTTTTCGTATTATCGGTGGTATCTGCTCAATCCCAAGCTGCTGATCTGCTTTTTCCCGTTCGCGGGACAGGAATCGGCGCATCACAAGATGATCATTGATATGCTGGTGCTGTGCGCGCGGCGCGGCATGGCGGTCTGGATCATCTCCTCCGGCATTGACGCTATCTGTGAAAAAACCGATAACGAAGAGTTTCTGCGCCGTCTGCGCTACATCAAGGAATGATGTGTGCAGGCGGCGTTTTTCTTATCCAATCTGCACGACAGCCGACCTCCGACTTTGTGGGAATTCCACATTGTGACAATCTGCGGAAACCGATATAATAGAACTGTAAAAGCATAGGAAACAAAGCGGTATTCGATCAGCGTCAATACTCCTCCGGATGCCGCTTTCCGCAACAGTCGGAAAGGAGGGACTGTTATGACCGAACTGATGCTGAAGCTTGCCGCGTTCCTTGCGATGGTGATTGACCATGCGGCGGCGTGCCGTCTGGACAGGGTGTTTTTTCCGGCGTTTAGCAAGGTGTATGTGATTTCCAGAGCAATCGGACGCATGGCGTTTCCGATTTATACCTTCTGTCTGGTCGAAGGATTCCGCCACAGCCATGATCTCCGCCGATACGGCGGGCGTCTGCTGCTGCTCGGGGTCATCTCGCAGCTTCCGTATGCGTTTACGCTCAACCGTGGGTATCTCGAGCCCGCGTTCGGAGAGGTGTTTCCCGCCGATCCGAGTCGGGCGTTCCGAAACTTAAATATTCTGTTTACGCTGTTTATCGGGCTGGTTCTGCTGGTTTTCTTCCATAAAAAGCCGCTGGCGCGGGTGATTCAGTCCAAAGGGTTTGCGGTGTTCCTGCTCGCCTGCGGCGGCTTCGCGGTCTATACGGCGGAGCCGGAGTTTGACTCGCGTTTCCGTCGGCTGTGCACCGTGCTGCTCCTTGCCTCGGCAATCGCGGTCGCGCTGCTGCACGTTTGGCGAAAGCACCTTGCCCTGCGGGATTGGCTCGCGCGGTTTGCGGTGCTCGTGTTTGCTGTGCTGCTGTTTGAGCGGTATCCGCTTGCGCATCTCCGGTGCAACATCGATTACGGTGTATGGGGAATTTTGCTGATTTTGTGCCTGTCGTATGCCGAGAGCCGATGGAGCCGCGCGCTTGTTGTTTTACTCTGGGGTGCGCTGTTTTATTCCTCGCTCGGTATGCCGGATTGGGGTTCGATCCGCGGCACGGCGGCGGCAGCGCTCCTTCTGCTGCTGTACAACGGCGAGCGCAGCCGGAAACCGCACCCGAAGCTGAACAAAGCCTTTTATGCGGCGTATCCGCTGCACCTCGTGGTGATCTGGGCGATGGTGATTGCAGCGGAAGGTCCGCTGACGCAGCTCAAGCTGTTGAAGTATTATTTGTAAATCGCAAAAAACAGACCGACAGAGTGAATGTCGGTCTGTTTTTTGCAGGCTTTAAGCAGAAATTTTGTATTCTGATTTTGGCTTCGGTTCCTTGCGCGAGTTCCGTCCGCGCCTTATCAGTATGCAAAATTTATTCGCAAATCGCTCTTGTTCAATTATACGGTATTGCCTTTACAATTTACCTTTTCTACATACGCCGGAAACCCGGCTGCAGCCTAATGCACAACCGGGTTTCTGGGCAGAATGTTTAGGATTCTTCGTTTCTTGCGGATTCAATATTCTGCAGAAGCTGTTTCTGCGTATCATCGAACAGCAGGCGCTTGTTATGCGCGAAATACGCATCGCACCCGAAGTTCTGGATAAACCACGAGGTAAACCAGTTCGCAGTCAGTTCGGTAGCGAACAGCACCAACTCCTGCGAGTCCGGAATGGCGGCATCGAGGAAGGCAAATGCGTTTGCCAGTTCGGCATCGGTCTTGTCTGCGGCGGCTGCGCGTGCGTCCACATCGGAGGAGAAAAGCGCCTTCAGACGGTCAAACTGCTGATCCTCGGGTACTTTTTCAAGCATGAGCGTCTGCCGGTAGGCATCCAGACGCTCCACCTCGCGGGAGGCGACATAGAGCGCGTCCTTGTCGGACGAGCCGCCGTTTCGCTTGTCTGCAAGCGCGGCACGTTTTTCATCCGGCAGGGAAGAGATGGCTTTTTCGCCTTCTCGGATGGCGAGCAGGTCGGCGTGAAGCGCATCGGTCAGCGCATCCAGACGGTACGCGTCACGGGCACCGTCCGCCAGCCTGCTCAGCAGCAGACCGAGTACGCCCAGCTTTTCGTCAAACGGCGCGTCCCGCAGTTCGGAAGCGCGAACCGGCTCCCAGGTGCCGGAAAGCAGCTCATCCACGCGGTAAACCTGCTTGTATTTGTTATAAAGCTGCAGATAATTCGCAAAATCACTTGCCACCTGCGGCAGCTGCAAATACTGCTCCACAACCTGACGATCAACCGGAATACCCAGCGACTCGTACACCTGCATCAGCTCGGACAAATCCTCCCAGCCGCGTGCGGTGACAAACTGCAGTCCGTCGGCGGTGGCCTCTATGCGGTAAAAATGCTCGCGCCGGATCTCAAGATAGGACAGGATGGCACCATGGATGCCGCGTCGGTACGCGTACTCCTTCCACACGCCAAAATCCTCTTCAATGTCGATTTTTTTAACGCGGTCGAGCGTTACCACGTCAAATTCCCGCACGGATTTGTTGTATTCCGGCGGATTTCCGGCCGCTACGACCACCCATCCAGCGGGCAGCTGCTGGTTGCCGAAGGTCTTGCACTGCAGAAACTGCAGCATCATCGGCGTGAGCGTCTCGGAAATGCAGTTGATCTCATCGAGGAACAGAATGCCTTCTTTTACGTCTGTGCGTTCCATTTCGCGGTACACCGAAGCGATAATCTCGCTCATCGTGTAGGCGGTGACTGTGCGTTCCTCGCCGCCGAGCATCACCTTGTCGATGAACGGCAGACCGAGCGCGGACTGGCGCGTGTGGTGCGTCAGCGTGTAGGAGACAAGGCCGACGCCGGTCTCCTCGGCAATCTGCTGCATGATCTGCGTTTTGCCGATGCCCGGAGGTCCCATCAGCAGGATTGGCCGCTGCCGAATCGGCGGAATGCGATACGCGCCGAATTCATCGGTCGCGAGATACGCCTTGAGTGCGTTTTTGATTTCGTTTTTTGCTCTCTTTATGTTCATGATAGTTCCTCGAATCACTCAAATTGATCCAGAAAATTATGTTTACCGTTCGCATCGCGCCAGCCGAGCAGCTTGGCGGTATCGACGTTCTTGACCGCGTTGAAGATATTCGCTTCGATCTGCGGGTTGTTTGCCGCGAGAGACGCGATCAGCTGCTTGATTTCCGCGCGTTTGGTGTCGCTTTCCAGCTTTTTTGCCGGACAGTCGCACGGCAGAAAGGTCAGACCGCAATATTCCGCCCAGTCGAGGACACCCTGCTCGCGCGTGAAATACAGCGGACGGATCAGCTCCATGCCCTCGTAATTCTTGGCCTTGACGCGCGGCAGCATGGCCTGCACCTGACCGCCGTAGATCAGTCCCATCAGCACGGTGCCGATGGCATCATCATAGTGATGACCGAGCGCGATCTTGTTGCAGCCGCGCTTGCGTGCTTCGGTGTACAGATAGCCGCGGCGCATCTTTGCGCACAGGAAGCACGGATGCTCGGCAGAATGCACCCCTGCCACGCGCAGCACATCGGTATCGAAAATTTCGAGCGGAATGTCCAGCCGTTTCGCGTTTTCCTCGAGGTGCTTGCGGCCCTCCGGCGCATAACCCGGGTCCATTGCAAGGAACACGAGGTCAAAATCCACCGTGTGCTGCAAATCCTGCAGCAGCAGTGCCAGCAGCATGGAATCCTTGCCGCCGGAGATGCAGACCGCAACCTTATCGCTCGGTTTTACCAGTCCATATGCTTTTACCGCGTCCACGAACGGCTTGCGCAGTGTACGCACAAATTCGCTTTGCAGCGTTCTTTTTATCTCTTTTGCAGTCATTTTGCGCCCTTCTTATGCTGAAAATGATAGGTGATACGGGCAAGAATGCTGTCCGGCGCGAAATGCCGCGCCAGTGTCATGGCCTTCATGGCTGCACCCGGAACGACAACTGCCTTGCCTGCAAACAGGCCGTCAACAGCTTCGCGCGCCACACGCTCTGCCGACAGACCGGAGAGCGAAAACCGCACGCCTGCGACCTTGTTGAACTCGGTGTCCACCGGTCCCGGACAGAGGGCGCACACACGCACCGGAGAGCCGGCGCGGCGCAGCTCCTCGCGCAAGGCTTCTGTCAGGCGCAGAACATAGTTTTTGGTGGCGTAATAGGTCGCCATCAGCGGTCCCGGCAAAAATCCCGCCGAGGATGACACGTTGAGAATGTAGCCGCGTCCGCGCTGCACAAAATCCCGCACAGCCAGCTTGGTGAGAATGTGTACGGCACGCACGTTGGTGTCGATCATGCGCAGTTCCTCATCCAGATCGGCGGTGACAAACTCGCCGAACAGGCCGAAACCCGCGTTGTTGATCACGACCTCCAGTTCCTCGCTCTGTACGGCCTCGTACAGCAGACGGCATTCCTGCTCGTCCGACACGTCCGCCGCGATGATGCGGCACGGTACCGGCAGCTCTGCCGCCAGTTCGCGCAGGCGTTCCTCTCTGCGGGCGCACAGGATCAGCTCGTAGCCGCGTGCCGCCAGCAGGCGCGCCATTTCGCGTCCCAGTCCAGAGGACGCACCCGTGATGAGTGCTTTCATGCAAATTCCCTCCGTTTTGCTCTGATATTCATATACTATATAGTATCATGATGCGTTGTCCGCGTCAATTCATGCCGTTCGTCACATTCTGTACAAATTTGCGGCCGGTTACGGGTTTACCCCGATTTCGCTTTTCAATAAGATGGGAGAATGGTATAATAATGATGAAGTATGACAGCTTATTTTTACAATGGATAATTTTTCGCCAGAAGCCGAAGATAGGAGGGGCGAATATGAAAAATAAAGAAGCAGACACCGAATTGGAATCCAGACTGCTGGAAATTCTGGTGCACCCGTGCCGTATTGAGGACATCCGGCGCGAGCTGCCGAATGCAGGCAAAAACAATCTCAAAAACGCGCTGGATGCGCTCGTTGCGGACGGCAGGGTGATGAAAAACAAGAAAAACCGCTTTGCGGTCTCCGCGCACTACGGCTGTGCGGCCGGAACCTATCTGGCTACCGAGCGGGCATTCGCGTTTGTCGCGCCGGATTATCCGGAGGGCGAAGCCAAGCCGGATGATCTGTTCATCCCGCCGAATGCGTCCGGCGGTGCGTGGCACGGCGACCGCGTGCTCGTCAAGGTGAGTGAGCGCAAGAACAACCGCGGCCGCAAGGAAGCAACCGTTATCCGCGTGCTGGGACGCGCCGGCAAGGAGCTGACCGGCGAACTCGTGCAGCGCGGCAAGGCATTTTTCGTGCAGCCGACCTCGAAAAAGTATCCGGAGATTGCGGTGGACAAGCATGACCTCGGAGAAGCCGCCGTTGGTGACTGCGTGGCTGTTTCGATCTCGCATTACGGCGATGAGCAGTTTATGCCGCAGGGCGTTGTCCGCGCGGATTTGGGCGAAAGCGGTACGATGGAGGCCGCTATCGCGGCTGTTCTGCACGAAAACGGCGTGTATGACGTATTTCCGAACGAGGTGCTCGAGCAGGCGCTCGCCATTCCGCAGGAGGTCGATATGGGCACCGCCGGCAAGCGGCTCGATCTGCGCGACAAGCTGATCTTTACCATCGACGGCGATGACGCGAAGGACTTTGACGACGCGGTATCGCTCGAAAAGCTGGAAAACGGACACTATCTGCTCGGCGTACACATCGCGGACGTGAGCCATTACGTTACGCCGGATTCGCCGCTTGACGCCGAGGCGTTCCGCCGCGGCACGTCGGTTTATTTCCCGGGACACGTTGTGCCGATGCTGCCGTTCGCGCTGTCCAACGGCATCTGCTCGCTCAACCCGAAGGTGGACCGTCTGGCGTTCTCCGCGCTGATGGAGGTCGATAAGGACGGCCGCCGGTATGGTGCGAAATTTGCCAAGTCGGTCATCTGCTCCAAGGCCCGCATGACCTACAACAAGGTTAACAAAATCCTCGCGGGCGACAAGGGGCTGCGCGAGGAATACGCTTTTCTGGTCGAGACTGCCGAGACGATGAACAATCTGGCGCACGCGCTGTACAAGCGCCGCATTGAGCGCGGCGCACTCGAGCTGGACATTCCGGAGGCGGAAATCCGCGTGGACGAGAACGGCAAGCCGGTTGAAATCCGGTTCCGTGAGCGCGGCGAGAGTGAAAAGCTGATCGAGGAATTCATGCTGCAGGCCAACGAAGCGGTTGCCGAGTATATGTGCAAGCGCGAGCTGCCGACCGTCTACCGTGTGCACGAGAATCCCGATCCGGACAAGCTGCGCGTGTTTGCGTCGTTTGCGCGTCCGTTCGGCTACCGCATCGACCCGTCCAAGCCGGAGGATACGGCGCAGTTCCAGACCGTGCTGCGCGGCGCAAAGAACGACCCGAAGCAGCGCGTGCTGCCGACGCTTCTGCTGCGCTCGCTGGCGCGTGCCCGCTACGCGGATGAGTGTATTGGCCATTACGGTCTGAAGGCGAAGTTCTACCTGCACTTTACCTCGCCAATCCGCCGTTATCCCGATCTGGTGGCGCACCGCATGCTGCAGAAGGCGCTGCTCGGCGAAGAATTTACCGCGGCAGACGAAACGATGTGCGAGGAAGCCGCAGACCAGTCCACAAACCGCGAACAGGCTGCCGACAACTGCGAACGCGACATCGACAAGCTGTATATCGCGTCCTACATGCAGCAGTTTATCGGTGAGGAATTTGACGCGGAGGTTTCCGGCGTGCAGTCGTTCGGCGTGTTCGTTGCGCTGGAAAACGGTTGTGAGGGTCTGATTCGTGCAGAGCTGATGACCGGCGACTTCTACCAGTACGACGAGGAGCACATGGCGATGGTTGGCCGCCACACCGGCAAGCGGTTTACGATCGGCACGCCGATGCGTGTCAAGCTGCTTGCCGCAAGCGACACCACCGGTCAGATCGACTTTGCACCGGCTGACGGCTCGCTTCCGGTTTCGGAAAAGCTGGATCGTCCGCGCCGTGAGGACACCGACCGTGCTCCGAGAGGCAATCGCGCGGAGCGCCGCCGTCACAGCGGCAAGGGACGCGGCGGCAAGCCCGGCAAGGGCAAAAAGCCGCCCACGCGCAAGAGAAGATAAGGCAATACCGCATAATTTCCGCAAAGCACCGCAGTCTTAATTGTGCGGTGTTGCCATAAGTATAGGAGAGAATCTTTTATGTCCAATAAAGTAACCGTTGCTGCGATTCAGATGACCTACGGTCTGGAAGAAGCCTGCGAAAAGGTCCGCGAAGCGGCATCTCAGGGGGCGCAGATCATTCTGCTGCCCGAACTGTTTGAAAACTGGTATTTCTGTCAGGAAAAAAGCTACGAGAACTACCATTTAGCGACAACACTCGAGGAAAATCCGGCGGTCCGCGAGATGCAGACCATTGCCCGTGATTTCAAGGTCGTCATTCCGGTCAGCTACTACGAGCGGGTCGGCGAGACCACGTTCAACACGGTGGCTGTCATTGACGCGGACGGCACGATCATGGGTCAGTATCGCAAGACCCACATTCCGGATGACCATTTTTATCAGGAAAAGTTCTATTTTACGCCCGGAAATACCGGCTTCAAGGTCTGGGATACGGCTTATGCGAAAATCGGCGTCGGTATCTGCTGGGACCAGTGGTTCCCGGAGTCCGCGCGCTGCATGGCGCTGCAGGGCGCGGAACTGCTGTTCTACCCGACCGCCATCGGTTCCGAGCCGATTCTCGACTGCGATTCCATGCCGCACTGGCGGCGCTGCATGCAGGGTCACGCGGCGGCGAACATTATGCCGCTGATCGCGGCAAACCGCATCGGCACCGAAACCGTCAAGCCGACCGAGGATAACCAGCACCAGTCGTCCTCGCTGACGTTCTACGGCTCGTCCTTCATCGCGGATGAAACCGGCGCGCTTGTCGAGCAGGCTGACCGCGAAAACGCAGGCGTGCTGACGCATACGTTCGATCTGGATGAAATTCGTGAGATGCGCCGTTCGTGGGGTGTCTACCGTGACCGGAGACCGGAAATGTATGGTGCAATGCGCGGCTACGGTTTATAAAATGGAAAATTCCATTCACAAAAAACGCAGACTGAGAATATTCTCAGTCTGCGTTTTCTATATCATAGATATTATTTTGCGAGTTCCGCCAGAAATTCATCCATGTTGGTGTCTTCCGTCATGGTAATGCGGTGCATGCTGTACAGCGTCTGCGGCAAACCCTGTACGATCGCATTCACGCCCGGCTGGGTGGTGAACGTCAGCTCGATGCCCTGGCTGCGCAGCGCATCCATCGTCAGTGTGCCGTACGCGCCTTCCGGATAAGACAGCGCGTTGACCTTCTCGCCGGTGATCGGCTCGATAGCCTGCTGGCTCTGCTGGATATCAGCCTTGACAGCGGCTTCGTAGTCCGCATCGCTTTCGCCGGGCAGCTGCGCGAGTGTTTCCCGAACACGGTCGTTTCCGTCCTCAAACGGCGGCCACTGGTGCATGTCATAGGTGTGACTCTGGATGGAAATCAGGCCGGAATCCACCATTTCCTGCATTTCAGCCGCGCCGAAGTGCGGTGTCATGGCGTGGTCGGTGTCCTTGTAGGTATCCTTGCCGATGGAAACGCCGATGGCGAAAATGGTCGCCTTCATGTTGTATTCCCCCAGCACCGGGAACGCGTCCTCGTAGTTGCTCAGATAGCCGTCGTCAAACGTGAGGACGATAGGCTTTTCGGGCAGCGGCGTACCGTTGTAGACGTAATCGCGCAGCTGCTCAAGCGAAATCGTGTTGCAGCCGGCATCGGAAAGTGCCTGAATCTGCTTGCGGAACGTCTCCGGCGAAATGGTAGCTGAGCCGCTCACATCCTCGGTCAGCTGGTGCCACGTCAGCACCGGAACCTGAACGGCGGTGTCGTCGTCCGTGCGCGGTGCAGGACGCTGCGTGAAATAGTCATGCGGCGTGTCAGCCGTTACATAAGTGCCGAAATCCGACGGAATCGCGGTGATGGCAGGCGTAAAGTCGGGATACTCCTTCTCGGCAATGCGGGCTGCCATCATCTCGCCGATGTTGTTGCGGAAGTGCGTGCTGTCGTAGAAGAAGCGCGGCTCACTGCTGACAGACGAGGACGAAAAATCCCAGTAATCGGTCACTTTGGCAAGAGATTCGTAGAAATTCGTGATATCCTCGTCGTAAAAGTTCTTGTAATAGTCGGTGTACACCGGAGCGGTCAGCACAATGAGATTAACGCCGTTTTCCTCGCAAACCTTGCGGATTGCAGCCACCGACTGCATGCAGGCTTCGGTCTTGTACAGGTGCAGCGGCTCGTGATTGGGATAATTGGTGAATACCGGATAGGCGTTCAGATAATCCGCGGTAGAGCCGATCGGCTCCACATCACGCACGCGCTTGTCATACGCGCCGGTTTGCTCGTCGAATACGTCGAACGACTGCGGCATGAGAGTGTCTTTCTTCTTGTTCACCAGCTTCTGATAGCCATACCGCGGGTCCGCGAGGAGAAACCGCGAGTAATACGACAGCGCGGACATATCCGGATCGGTTTTGTAGTGCAGGCTGTGGGTCAGCTTGTTGGACTCATCATCGTAGGTCAGGCCATTGTCCAGATACACATTCAGCACCAGATTTTTGACTGTGTAGTTGTCAATCAGGTAGTTTGCGATCTTTTCGCAGTCCTTCATATCCGCACCGTACATGATGAGGTTGTAGAACTTCGCGTTCAGCATCTCGTTAAACGATTCGGTCGGCAGCGAGCTGGTGGACGAGCAGCCGAGGAAATACGAGTCGTACTCGTCATGGTGCTGCTCGAGATAGGAGATTTTCGCCGCACGCGGGTTGTTGGTCTCGTCATACGAAAACCACTGCATAAACCGGTCGCCGAACGCGCCGAACGGGTCGGTGACGTAGTTGAATCCGGCCAGCAGTGCGGCCAGGATCAGCACGATAACGGGCAGAGAAAGCACCCATTTTTTTGCGTTCATGCTCTGCCTCCTTAAAATTGCTTGTAGATGAACTCGGACGAGATGTATCCGGCACGGAAAATGCCGAACAGCAGCAGGACCACGAGCGAAACGGTCAGCACGGTCAGCTGCATGAGCGCCGGGCGCTCGTTGAGCCACGCCTGCACATCCGTGCCGCGTTCCTCAAAGAACTCCACGCCGTGAACGATGAGAATGCCGACAAAAATGATGATAAAGTCGGAAATACCCAGTCCAAGCGTCGGCACAACCGACGTAAACTCATTAAAATGCGGGTGCAGCACGGTCGTTCCGAGCAGCGTGAATACAGTCTTGAGACGCGGTGCACGGGTGAAATAACGGCCGATAAACACCAGTCCGAACGTGCGGACGGTCATAAAGATGCGCCAGCCGGTCGATTTGTCGTTGATGTGCAGCTTTTCCTTCCACGAAAGGAAGCGGCGCTCCATCAGCAGGGAAGCGGTAATGAGGATACCGTTCCACAGGCCGAACGCAATGTAGCGGAAGTTGGCGCCGTGCCAGATGCCGATGATCAAATACACGATAAACGTAGCGGTCGAGGTGGCACAGATCTTGCCCATCATGCCCTTGAAATGCTTGCGCGCCCACTTGCCGAGCTTGCCGAACGGCTTGGAAAACGCCAGAGGATAGAACACATAGTCGCGCATCCACGCACCGAGTGTGATGTGCCAGCGGCGCCAGTAGTCGGTGAGCGAGGTGGAAAACAGCGGTCGGCGGAAGTTGAGCGTCATATTGATGCCGAACATGCGCGCGACGCCGCGTGTGATGTCGATGCCGCCGGAAAAATCGCAGTACAGCTGAATGCAGTAAAACAGAATACCGAGCGCAATGACAGCACCGCCGTAGGGACAGTTCTCCATGATGACGTTGTTTACCAGAACAGCCGCGCGGTCGGCGATGACGATTTTTTTGAAGTAACCCCAGAGCGCCAGCTGAATGCCGATCTGCAGGTCGTCCCAGCACAGCTTGCGCTCTGCGGTAAGCTGCGGCGCCAGCTGATCGAAACGGCTGATCGGTCCCTGCACCATCTGCGGGAAGAACGATACGAACAGACCGTAGCGCAGCGGATTGCGTTCGGGCGCATATTTGCCGCGGTACACGTCAATGACATAGCTCATGGACTGGAAAATGAAAAACGACAGACCGAGCGGCACGACAAAATCCCATCGGGGAATGTGATTGCTGAGCGCGGACGGCAGCAGCTCGAGCGTGAAATTCCAGTATTTCATCGCGTAGAGCAAGCCAAAACAGCAGACCGCGCAAATTATCGCGATCTGCTTCTTTTTGTGCTGTATTTGGGCCTTTTGCGCCTTGTCGGCAGGCTTGATGGCGTTATAGCGTCCGAGAATAAGTCCGGTTACCCAGGTCATTCCGGACACCAGAACCACCCACGCAAACGCCTTGACCGAGCCGGCCATGTAAAATGCCGCACTCGCCAGCAGCAGGATGCACCACTGTGCCTTTTTCGGCACGATGTAGTAGAGCAGCACGCTCGCGATGGTGAGTACGATAAACGAAGCGGAAGTAAAAGCCATTAGTCCTGCGCGTTCTCGATCAGTTCAACGATGGCGTCAACCGAGTTGAAGTTCTCCGGCGTCAGGTCGTTGACGCCCAGCTGAACGTCAAATTCCTCCATCAGCTCGGAAATAACGGCTACGATGTCGAGGGAATCGATGATGCCGTCGTCGATGATGGCGGTTTCGTTCTCAAAGTCGTTGCCGGGGCAGATCTCATTCAGAATTTCGATAATTTTTTCTCTCATGGTCGATTTCTCCTTTAATTATATTGCAGCACGGCGGAAGTCCATCCGTCGGGCCGATAGCCGTGTTGTTCGTAAAAATGCTCGGCAGGAGCATTGCCGGTCCGCGCCCATACCTGACTTTTTGCACCGTCCGTTGCCGCAAGATACGCGGTGAGCAGCTCGCCGGCAAGACCTTTTCCGCGGCAGTCCGCACGCACGGCAAGGTGCCGAATCTCGGTCGAGGCGCGGGAAACCGCAAAATGCAGCACACCGGAAACACCTTTTTCGTCCCGGGTGATAACGGTATGGCCGTTTGCGAGGTTTTCGCGCAGATCGTCCGCAGTCGGCAGACAGCCGGTGAGAGCGGAGAAGTGCTCGCTTAAAAAGCGGGAAATATCCTCGAAATCCTCCGGCTTTGCAGGAACTGCGGTTGTTTCCACCGGAAATGCTTCCGGTTTGCGGGTGCGCCGCGTGCGGCGCAGAACCTCACGAAAACCGAGGGCACAGAACTGCGCGGCGGCATTTGCCATTGCCTCGGCATCCTTGGCGCGGCAGGAAAGCTCGGTGACGATCGGCCTGTCCGTTTCGGGCAGGGAAAGCACCGCGTTCGGGTGCAGGTAGAACGTCATCACAAGATGCGTACCGCGTTCGCGGAACAGCAGCAGTGCGCCGTCTGCCTCGTGGATGTACAGTCCGTTCGCGATTTCGCGCGTGTAGTCGTCACCGCGCAGAAAGTTGTTGGTGATGACACCTTTCTTGAGCTGTGCGTTCAGCAGATCGGAAATCTGTGCGAAATTCTCAATCTTCCGCATGGATAAATTGCTCCTTCAGCTTGACGCGGTCGATCTTGCCGTTGGCGTTCATCGGCAGTGCGTCCAGCTTTTCGTAGATGTTGGGCAGCATGTACTTGGGCACCAGCCTGCGCATGGCACGCGCGAGTGCCGCGGCATCCGGTTCGCCCTCGTAGATGCAGACAATGCGGTCGCGGTTGCGGTCGAACAGGCAGGCTGCTGCGGCGATGCCGTCCACGCTGTGCAGCGCGGTTTCGATTTCGCCAAGCTCGATGCGGTAGCCCATGTGCTTGATCTGGCCGTCCTGCCGCGACAGGAAATACAGCAGACCGTCGTCCTTCTTGACGGCAATATCGCCCGTGCGGTACAGAATATCGCGGAAATACGGGTTTGCCGGGTTCTGGATAAAGCATTCGTTCGTCTTTTCCCAGTTGCCGAAGTAGCCGCTGGCCAGTCCGCTGCCGCGCACGCAGATTTCACCGGCCTCGCCGTCCGGAACGGGCTTGCCGTCCTTGTCGAGCAGTATAATCTGCATATTGCGGCAGGCTTTGCCAATCGGAATGGCTTCATCGTCGCGGTAGTCGCGGGTGAGATGGAATGCGGCACAGTCCACGGTGGTCTCGGTCGGTCCGTACATGTTGACAACCTCAAGACCCGGAATCGCGGCCTTCCACGCGTTCACATAGCGCGCCTGCAGCGCCTCACCGCCGAGAGCGGCTTTGCGCAGCGTGGGCGGCGCGCACTTGCTCAGTGCACCCGAACTTGCCACAAAGTGGAACGCGCTGGTCGCCCAGTTGATGGCGGTCACGCCGACACGCTCCATCTCCTTGAGCAGCAGCATCGGGAAGGTAAACAGCTTTTTCGAGAAAATATGGCAGGTTGCACCGAGCGAAAGGGTCTGGTACAGATCCTTGCACGAAAGATCAAAGTAAAACGGCGCCTGATTGCCGAAAATATCATGCTCGGTGTAGCCGCAGAACTCGCTCATCCAGTCGGTGAAGTCGATGACCGCACGGTGCGGAATGACGATTCCCTTCGGCGCACCGGTCGAACCCGAGGTGAACAGCAGGTAAACCGGGTCAATATCCAGTACGCTCTCACGGATGGACTGCAGCAGGTCTGCGTCAGCTGGTGCGGCAAAGCCCTCGTCCATCGAGATGAGCGGGGCACAGTCGGCAAGCGGCTCGGCCTGCTTGCGGTTGCCCTCGGCGTAGACGATGGCAACAGGATGGACCTGCTCGAAAATACGGCGGATACGCGCTTCCGGCATGTGGTCGTCGATCGGAACGTAGCAGCCGCCCGCATACAGCACGCCCTGCATCGCGGCAACGCTTTCGGCCGTGCGGCCGATCAAAACCGCGACCGGCTTGTGCAGCGTATCGACGGTCTTGGCAAGGTGCGTGCCCAGACCCTGTGCGGCCTTCAGCAGCTCGCCGAAGGTGAACACGCGGTTCTCATCGCAGAACGCAGGCTTGTCCGCGTGCATTCGGGCAGAGGATTCCAAATATTCGAGTACATTTTTTCTCATAGACATACTTCCTCATTATAATAGTCTATTTTATCATAGAGGGCGGAAAAAGTAAACGAAAAACGGCGGTCACGCCGGAGAATCCATCCAGTGTGCGGTTTCATCCATAATATCGTGCAGAATAAAAATATCGTGCAAGGTATCGCCGGTTTCCATTGAGTGGTTGGCGTTTTCGGTCAGATAGAGCGGAATGCCGATCTTCCGGCAGCCGTTCGTGATCAACTCGGTGTCCGCCCACGGATCGGCGGTGCCGTGAAAGGCGATGCCGGTCGGGTCGAGATAGGGCAGGGCCTGTTCAATCGGCGTGTAGTATACCTGCCGCGGATGAATGTTGTGCTGAACAGCATACCGTGCGGCAATCGCAGTGCCAATGCTCTTCGAGAGGAAGAAAACGCGGTCGTAAGCGGTCCAGTCGATGGCGGTAAGCTGTTCCTCTGCGGCAGAAAGCGCGGTCTGCACAGCCTGTTCGATTTTTTCGGTGTGACCTCTCAAACCGGTCGGCAGAGCGGGATACTGCACCGCGAGCAGGTCGCAGCCGCGTGCGCGTGCAAGTTTGGCGCTGTAATACAGCAGCGGTTTGTCGATATGGTAGCCGATGCCGGGGAACAGCACGGCAAGCTGGTTGCTCATAGGTAAGGCTCCTTTGGGGGAAATACAGGGTTACTCCGCCAGCTCCCGCACGGCGGCAATCGCGGTATCGACCTCGTTTTCCGTGTTAAAATATGAAAAGCTGAAGCGTACCGCGCCCTGCTGCACGGTGCCGAGTGCCTCGTGCATGCGCGGCGCACAGTGTGCACCGGCGCGTGTGGCGATGTCATAATCGGCAAACAGCGCGTCCGCGACCTCGGCGGAGTCATAGTCGCGGATGTTAAGCGCGACAACAGCCGCACGTTCCGACCGGGAGAAATCGCCGTAGACGGTCACGCCGTCAAGATCCTGCACACCGTCGTAAAACCGCCGCATGAGTGCGCGTTCGTGTGCTCCCATAGCCGAAACATCGGCTTTTTCGATAAATTTCAGCGCGGCATGCAGTCCGGCGATGCCGTGCGTATTGAGCGTGCCCGCCTCGAGCCGTGCAGGATACGCCTGCGGCTGTTCGCGGTCGTAGGAGTGAATGCCGGTGCCGCCGCGGAGCAGCGGCCGAAGCTCTACGCCCGACCGGATGCACAGACCGCCGGTTCCCTGCGGACCCATCAGGCCCTTGTGGCCGGTGAAGCAGAGCACGTCAATGTTCATGCGCCGCATGTCGATCGGTACCGCGCCTGCCGTCTGTGATGCATCGACAACCAGAAGGGCGCCGTGTGCGTGCGCCATTGCACCGATTTTGGCGATATCGAGCAGGTTTCCGGTCAGATTGGATGCATGCGTGCAGACAACGGCCTTGGTTTCCGGTCGAAAGAGCGTTTCCATATCCTCATAGCGGATATTGCCCTGGCGGTCCGCCGGTACAAAATCCACCGATACGCCGCGCGTCTGCAGATCATACAGCGGACGGAGCACGGAATTGTGCTCCAGATCGGTCGAAATGACGTGATCGCCGGACGAAAACAGACCGTAGATTGCAATATTCAGCGCCTCGGTGGAGTTTGCGGTGAACACAACATGGTCCGCACGCGGACAGCCGAACAGCTTCGCCAGCCGACTCCGCGTCTCGAACACCATGCGCGACGCGGAAAGCGACACACCATGTGCGCCGCGCGATGCATTTCCTGCGGTAAGGATGGCGTTTTTGACCGCCTCCGCGACTTCAGGCGGCTTGTGCAGCGTGGTCGCTGCGTTATCCAGATAAATCATGAGTTCCTCCGTCAGTCGAACAGTTCGACGAGAGCATGTGTCTCGAATCCGATGCCGGTTTCGCGCAGAGCGTCGAGGAGCACCTGTTCCTCGCTTGTTTCGGCCTTCCATGCCAGTCCGCAGCCTGCGCTCACCTGAGAGGGAATTGGGATCATGCGTCCGGGCAGACCGCGCTGCGTGAACATGGCTTCTGCCGCGAGCGCCTGCTCGGTGGACGCAAACGCGATGACCGCAAACGGCCGTTTGCGCCGCATCACGGGCGCAGAATGAGGTCGGCCTGCATCTGCTTCTCGGTGATGACGTACATATTGGTCACGTCACCGACTGCCAGCTTGTCGGTCAGGCCGTAGTGGTTGAGACAGGTACCGCAGGTCAGAATCTCCACACCGAGCGATGCCAGGTTTTTCAGATCCTCGAGCGATGCCGAGTCTTCGCAGGTCAGGCGTGCGCCGCCGTTGTAGAACAGAATCGTGCTCGGCAGGTGCTCCTGCTGGGTGAGCGCAAAAATAAAGCCCTTGATGAGAATACGGCCCAGTTCCTTATCGCCCTCGCCCATATGGTCGGCGGAAATGACAACGACCGTCTTTTTCTGCGCCGCCGGTACCGTGCAGGCAATCTGCTCATCGGCTTCTGCCTTGCCGATGGAATTTTCAGTCGTGATTGTCACGCAGAACTCCTTGTCCGAGCGCTTTTCGGTCGTGATTGAGCAGCCCTTGCTCTCCGCAAGGCGGGTCAGATTCTGTACTGCAATTTCGTTATCTACCAGCGTCTGCACCGTGCCTGCACCGTTCAAATCCTGCAGCGCGTGCAGCGTTTTGATGACCGGAATCGGACATGCGTCACCGATCGCATTCACTTGCACCATAATAAAGTTCCTCCTTTTGGGGATGTTCTGTGGATAGTATAGCACAATAGAGCACGGAAGACCATAATTTATCCACAGGCTCGCGGAATACTGGGTGGAGAGGATGGTTTTTCTTGACGGTGTTCTCTTAAAAAGGGTAAAATTACAGTATGATGATCAATAACCCATTTACGGACAAAAGTCCGGCAGAAATTCAGTCCTGCTTTGCGGACAGAAATACGGAAAAGGACCTGGCAGACGCATATGCAGTTAGCAGCAATATGTTCTGGTGGACTGCAGATAATATAGACGATTATGATGAGGACACCCCGGAATACCGGACTGCCTGTGCGGTTACGGATGACTGGGCTGCGCTAATGGATGTGTATCAAAGCAGAGTTTTTGCCATACTGATAAAAGAGGGAATCCGCATCCCTGAAACCGCCCAAATCCATGTGCTGCTGCCATTTATGGAGCAGAACGGCTATATCTGCCATTCCGGCTGGTGGTATCCGGAAAACGAGTAACGCAGAAAGGGGGCATAACCATGCAATCCCGCACCTATCTTGCGATCGACCTGAAATCCTTTTATGCCTCTGTGGAGTGCCGGGAGCGTGACCTCGATCCGCTCGACACTCACCTTGTTGTCGCGGACGAGACCCGCACGGACAAGACCATCTGTCTGGCAGTCACGCCGTCGCTGAAAAGCTACGGCATTTCCGGCCGCGGACGGCTGTTTGAGGTGCGTCAGCGCGTTAAGCAGGTCAATGCCGAGCGGCAGCGCCGTGCGCCCGGGCATACATTCACCGGCGCGTCTTACTCTGCTGCGGAACTGCGGGAAAACCCGTCTCTTGCGATGGATTTCATCATCGCACCGCCGCATATGGCGCATTATATGGCGTACAGCAGCCGGATTTATGCCATTTACATGAAATATGTCGCGCCGGAGGACATGGTTGTGTACTCCATTGACGAGGTGTTCATGGACGTGACCGGCTACCTTGAGACCTACGGCCTGACCGCGCGTGAGCTGGCGCGGAAAATCATTCTCGATGTGCTGAACACCACCGGCATCACAGCCACGGCGGGCATCGGCACCAACCTGTTTCTGTGCAAGGTGGCGATGGATATTGTCGCCAAGCACGTTCCCGCCGACCGCGACGGCGTGCGTATCGCCGAACTGGACGAGCGCAGATTCCGGCACGAGCTGTGGTCATATCAGCCGCTCACCGATTTCTGGCGCGTGGGACGAGGCACCACGAAAAAACTCGAGCAGTACGGCATGTGCACCATGGGCGATATCGCGCTGTGCTCGGAGAAAAACGAGGATCTGCTGTATAAGCTGTTCGGTAAAAATGCGGAGCTGCTCATCGACCATGCGTGGGGATGGGAGCCGTGCACGGTCGCGGATATCAAAGCCTACAAGCCGAGCACCAACAGCATCAGCACCGGGCAGGTGCTCGCGTGTCCGTATACAGCGGACAAGGCACGTCTGGTTGTCCGCGAAATGGCGGATCAGCTGGTACTCGATCTGGTGAGCAAGGGCTTGGTCACCGACCGGCTTGTGCTGACCGTCGGGTACGATATTGATAACCTGAACGATCCGGCACGGCGGATTAACTACCACGGCAGGACCGAGACCGATCGCTACGGGCGCACGCTGCCCAAATCTGCACACGGTACGCAGAGCCTCGGAGAACTGACCTCGTCTACACAAAAGCTCATGGACGCAGCGACCGTGCTGTTCGACCGCATTATCGACCCGAATCTGCTCATCCGGCGCATGTATCTGGTGGCAAATCACGTCATTCCGGAATCTGACGCGCCCCAGCCGGCTCGGTGTGAGCAGCTTGACCTGTTCACCGACTACGCCGCTGAGCAGGAACGCAAGAGGGCAGAGCAGGCCGCACTCGAGCGGGAGCGAAAGCTGCAGCAGGCGGCGCTCGCCATCAAGAGCAAATACGGCAAAAACGCGCTGCTCAAGGGCATGAACCTCGAGAAAGGCGCGACTGCCATCGAGCGAAACGGAAAAATCGGCGGGCATAACGCATAATCGGAAAAACATGCTAAGGCAACACCGCACAATTAAAGCTGCGGCTCCTTGTGCAGGCTCCGGTCGCACTGCCGCGGCGCTTTGCGGAAATTTTATGTCCTGACTTTGGCTTCGGTTCCTTGCGCGAGTTCCGTCCGCGCTGCCGAGATTTCACGGTAATACATCAAGTATTACCGCAAAACCGCGCCTTGTCAGAACGCAAAATTTGCTCGCAAATCGCTCTTGTTCAATTATGCAGTATTGCCTTAAGGCAATACTGCATAAATCTGCAGATTCGCCTACAAGTGTATTATAAACTAACAGCGGGCGGTTTACAAGCGTTCCACGCGAATTTTTTGACGAAAACTTCAAATGGCACCGGGTTTGGAAAGAAAAAACCCGGCAAAATCACATTTGCCGGGCTTATGCTGCCGCGAAACTGCAGTTTCGCTTACAATTGTTTTATCGAATCAGGGTGTTCTCCGCCTGACGGGAGGCTGCGCGGTCCGACTTGCCGACAGAGAAATACTCATCGAGCATATCACGCACGATCGGCGCAACGTAAGCGCCGTGGCCTGCGCCTTCACCAACCACGCAGATAACGATCTGCGGGTTGTCAAAGGGCGCAAACGCGATGAACAGACCGTTGTCGAACGACTCGCCGTTCTCGAACATCTCGGCCGTACCGGTCTTGCCGCCAACCTTGATGGGGTAGTCCGCGAAAACGCTGCCTGCGGTACCGCCCTCGTCGGTAACCTCGCTCATGCCCTGCATGACAAGCTCGCGCGTGGCATCCGAAATGTCGATCTTGCCGAGCACCTCGGATTCATCGGTTTTCATAAAGCTGCTGTAATCGTAGCTTTTGATGCTTTTGACGAGCGTCGGCTTGTACAGCGTGCCGCCGTTTACGATAGCGGAAACATAGTTTGCCAGCTGCAGCGGCGTAAAGCCGTTATCCGACTGACCGATCGCTGCGTTCAGATCATCGCCGCCCTGCCACTCGCGGATCGCCGGGTCGGCCTTGCGCTGCTGCGCACGATAGGCCGGGCCTGCTGCCTGACCGGTGGCTTCGCCGACCTCGATGCCGGTCGCCGTGCCGAGACCGAACTTCTTAGTCCACTGCTCGAGGTGCTCACCGGTCAGCTTCTGACCGACCGTGTAGAAGAACGTATTGCACGAGTATTTGAGCGCATCCGTGACGTTGAGCGTCATGGGCGTGTCGTGGTTGTTGCAGCGGAAGGTCTGTCCGCCGTACTCGTAGGTGCCGGTGCAGGTAACGTAGGTGTCACCGGAGATGATGCCTTCCTCCAGACCCGCGATGGCGGTCACCATCTTAAAGGTGGAGCCCGGCGGGTACACACCCGAGGTTGCACGGTTTACCTCCGGATGACGGCTGTCCGCCTGGATAGAGGCGTAGTTTTTGTTGTAGTTTGCCAGGTAGTAGGTCGGGTAGGACGCCATTGCGAGCACCTCGCCCGTGTTCGGGTCGAGTGCAACAGCCGCGCCGCCCTTGCCGTAAGCGGAGAGATTGCCTGCCAGCGATTTCTCAGCGACTTCCTGCAGGTCAAGGTCAATCGTGGTGATAACATTGTCGCCGGGCTTGGGAGCCGTAGCGGTGGTCTGCTCGGCAATAGCCGAACCGCCAAGATCGGTCTCCACCGTGCGGGAGCCTGCCGTGCTGTGCAGGTAGGACTCGAGCGCGCTCTCCAGACCGGACTTGCCGATGAGATCGCTCATCTGGTAGCCTGCCTTGTCCTTGTAAGGGCCGCCGTTTTTGTCGGAGCTCCACTCGTCGGAGGTCAGGGAGCCGATCGTGCCGAGCAGGTGCGCAGCGGTGTCGGTGTCGTACTGGCGGACGGCTTCGCTCTGGATTTCAATGCCCTGAAAATCTGCGCTGTGCTCCTTGATATAGGCGATCAGGTCCATCGGCACATTGTCCGCGAGCGTGTAGGTCGCCTGATTGCTGAAGCCGACCGTGCGCATGCTGTAATAGATGCCGACCATCGTGCGGGCATCCGCAAGCGAGAGATCGGTCGGCATGCCGAGGTTTTTCTCCATATAGGCGCGCATGGCGTTGATAAACTCGGTCGGGGAGACCAGCTTGGTCGCATCCACCTGTGCCGCCTGATCAATGGTGTTGCCGTTCTCGTCGGTCTTGGGGTCGGTTTCATTGGCCTGCTTGGCGGCGTCTACCGCTGCCGTAACCGCATCCAGACCGAGCGACTTGGCGCTGTCCTTCATATAACCCGACAATTCGGTCAGCGATGCGCTGTTGTAGGTGAACGGCGCGGACTGCGTGATCGGCAGCCGGTCGTTGATGGACGGAATCGCCGCCGTGTCCGCAGAAACCGCCTGCGCGGTGTCGGTCAGGGTGGCCGAGGACGTATCCGTGCTGTCTGCGGCATCCGCAGAGGTGTCATTCGAGGTATCGGTGGCAGCAGCCGTCTTTGCGGCATTCTGCTTGGCGGTCGCGTCCACGGCTGCGGTCTGGATACGGTGCGTCAGATCGAGCAGGGTATCAAACCGCTTGTCGTTGCCGTCCCAGAAGGACGAGTAGATGAGCACGAGCGAAAAGCCGGTGTTGTTGGTGACGAGCGGTCTGCCGTAGCGGTCGAGGATCTCACCGCGGGCTGCGGAAACCGTAGACGTGGTGGTGAGAAACTCCGCCGAGCGGCGGACATACTTTTCGCCGTTCAGAAGCTGCAGCTGGAATAACTGCGAGAGCGCCACACCGCTGCACAGCAGCAGCAGTCCGCACAGCGCGAGCAGACGGCGAAGCAGTTGAGGTTTATTTAACATGGGGAAGTGCTCCTTTCCGCAAAGGGTCAGCGGCTGCGCTTGCGGGATTTGCCGCTGAGCCTGCGCAGCGGCAGGTAAACGATAAAGCAGAACAGGCAGGTCAGCACCGTACCGACGGCAAGCTGCCGCAGGACGATCAGGAAGGACGCGCCTGCATGCATCAGCGAGAAGAGATACCGCAGCAGACCGAGCAGCACACACTCAAACGCCGTAAGGATGAGCATGGAAATGTAATTGCGGGTGAGCAGTCTCTGGCAGAGCTTTCCGGCGGCATAGCCGAACAGCAGGAAAAACAGGGGATAGAGACCGTCCACGCCGGTGAAGCTGAGGTCATAGCAGATGCCGACCGTCAAGCCGACAACAGCCGCCTCCGCCGGGCCGCCGAGCAGCGCGGCTGCCGTGACAAGTGCGGGCAGCAGATCGACCGCAGAGCCGAAAATGCGCATGCCGCCGAACGTGCCGGTCTGCAGCGCGAAGATAATCACCGAAAACAGCACATACGCGATCAGCTTCGGGATGGAAATATGTTCTCTCTGCATGGCTTACTCCGCTGTGTCCGTGTATTCGGTGATGATGGAAACCGAGGAAACGCTGTCCACGCTGACAAACGGTTTGATGACCGCGTAGTACGACAGGCCGCTTTCCTCCGGCTGCACGCTTTCCACCGTGCCGATGAGGATGCCCTTGGGGAATACACCGCCGCGTCCCGAGGTCTCGACCGTATCGCCGACGACCACCTTGGAGTCCTCGCGCAGATAGGACAGGCGAAGCGCACCGCGTGTCATCAGGTTATAGTCGCCCTCCGCAATGGCGGTCTCGCGCGTGCGGGTGACAAGCGCGCCGCACTGCATTTTCGGGTCGGTGATGGAAGTCACCTCGCAGGTGTTGTCGGTCACTTCGCTGACAAAGCCGAGCATGCCGTCCACGGTCGTTACAAGATCGTCTTTGTTGACGCCGCTCGAGCTGCCCTTGTCCAGCGTCAGCGTATCCGCCCAGTCGCCCGGACTGCGGGCGATGACCTCGGCGCTGACCGTGGTGGTGGTGCGGGTGTTCTCCGGCTGCCCAAGCTGAGAGCGCAGCTGGTTGTTTTCCTCGAGCGCGATCTGTGCGTCGCGCACAAGCTGTGCATTGTCGCTGATCTGCTGCTTAAGCTGCTCATTCTCGGCCTTGAGTGCATCAAACTCGGTGAAATAATCCAGTCCCTTGCTGAAAAAGTGTCCGACACCGGTGCCGAACCGCTGAAACGGCCGGACAACCGCACCGGCGGCTCTCGTGATCGGCGAGGAATTGCCGCTGATGCCGCTGTACACCGCGGAGAGAATGCACAGCAGAATGACGACTGCCGCACCGATCAGGAGCGGAGAGCCGACTTTATGACGTCGTCGCAAAACGAATCTTCCTTTCATAATGTTGCACTGAAATGTGGAATTTCAGCAGGTAAATGCGGCTTACACCGCATGAATATCGCGCAGAATGGTATAAAGCGGAGCCACAGGCAGACCCATGACGCTGTAATAGTCGCCCTCGATGCCCTTGATGAGCAGTGCGCCGTGGCCCTGGATGCCGTAGGCGCCGGCCTTGTCGAGCGGCTCTCCGGTGGCGAGGTAGGCGGCAAGCTCGTCCTCCGCAAAATCGCGGAAGGTGACGCGTGTGCAGGTGTGCAGCGTGTGCGCCCCGCCGTCCGGCGTGAGCACGGCAAGTCCGGTCAGCACCTCGTGGGTGCGTCCGCGCAGACGGCGAAGCATGGAAGCGGCCTCGTCCGCGTCCTTCGGCTTGCCGAGGCGCAGTCCGTCGATCGTGACCATGGTATCCGAGCCGATGCACACGGCGTTCGGGTACTGCGCCTGCACAGCCTTGGCCTTGAGGCGGGAAAGACGGGTGACTTCCTCACCGAGCGGTGCATCCCGCAGGGTTTCGTCCGCATCGGCAGGGCAGACCGTAAAGTGTTCGGTGATAAGGCTCAGAAGCTCCCTGCGCCGCGGCGAAGCGGACGCTAAAACGATCTCCATTATTCGACTCCTCTTTTATATAATCCGTTGGTAAATTCGCCGTCCAGCGGTGCGCCGGACAGGAACGCGCGGGCAATCCGCACACATTCCTCGGGCGATTCGATGGTGAACTGCAGACGCGCGGTCTGTACGCCCAGGCGGGCAAAATCCTCACGCAGACAGAGCGGACGGCTGTTCAGCAGCGTGTTGCGGCAGCCGAATTCGTTCAGCAGCGGGAAACGCTCCCGGCGCCGGTCGGTGATGTACGTCACGCCGTTCTGGCACGAGCACTTGCCGCCGTGCTGGCGGCGGATCGCGCAGTTTTCAAAGATCATCAGCGGCAGACGGCCGTAGACGATCAGGTCGGTCTCGAGCGGACCGCGCATATCTCGAATCTGCGCCAGACGAGCCTCGAACGAAAGCGTCTGGCGGGAAACGCCCATTTCAGCCAGCGCGCTCAGCGTTTTGCTGTTGTAGGCGTTCAGACCGAAATCGCCGTGCACGGTAAAGCCAAGTCGCTTGGCAAGCGGGATGTGGCCGATGTTTCCGGCGAGAACCGTGTCGGTTCCGCGGCTCATGGCTTCACCGAGCAGCATCTCAATCTGCGGCTGCTCGTTGTCCGAGAACACGCGCGGCAGGATGGCGGGCAGTCCGGTCTGTGCCGCAACTTCAAGCGGGACGTAAACGGTCTCCAGACCAAGCTCGCGCAGCGCATCCGCCTGCGCCTTGGTGCGCACCGTGGCGGTGTAGCCGCGGAAGCCCTCGCGGGCAGCGGCCTCATCGTCGCGCGGCAGCACGCTGCCGTGCAGCCAGTCGCGGGAGGGCGCAACACCGCGTTTTGCCAGCAGAAGGTCGAGTGCATCGCGGCGCATGCCGTTCATCACGGACGCCGGGATCATCAGGCCGTCCTGCACCTCGATACGCATATTCTCAATATAAAACGGCGTGCCGCCGGTCTTTCTGAGCGATTTTTCGATCATCTCCGGTGTGGTCGGGCGGTTCTGCGCCTGCTCCACTGGCATGACGACCGAAACGCCGTCCGCACTGAGCACCGCGCCGGTGTCCTTGCGGGCGGTAAAGCAGAGCGAAACCGGCACGAGCGGCGCCTCCTTGCCTTCGGCAAAGCGGTGCGCGGCCTCGTCATAGAGTTTCTTTACCTCGTTCATCGGCACATCGGTCTTGGTGCCGAACATGCTGTCGCCCAGCTTGCCGGTGTAGTAGCCGTCGGTGAAGCCGTCGCGCGAGAATACGCGGCGCAGAATGTCGCGCTCCTCGGCGGTCGGTCTGCGGTGCTCGCGGAGCAGGTCAGAGTAGACCTTGGTTACAATAGCGGCGTACTCCGGACGCTTCATGCGGCCCTCGATCTTGAGCGAGGACACACCCCAGTCGGAAAGCTCGGCAACGTGTCCGGCGAGCATGAGATCCTTGAGCGACAGCGGATAGCCGCCGCTGTACGGCAGGCGGCACGGCTGTGCACACAGACCGCGGTTGCCCGAGCGCTGACCGATCACGGCGGACAGGTAGCACTGACCCGAGTAGCACATGCACAGCGCACCGTGCACGAACACCTCGGTCTCGACACCGGCCTGCTCGGTGATGAGTTTGATCTCCTCGCGGGAGCATTCCCGGCTGAGCACTACGCGTGAAAAGCCGATGTCGCGCGCCTGCTTTGCTGCGTCGAGCGTGTGAATGGTCATCTGCGTGGAGGCGTGCAGCGCGAAATCCGGCGCGTGTGCGTGGATGAGCCGCGCCAGCCCCAGATCCTGCACGATAAGCGCGTCCGCGCCTGCTTCGTACAGGAATTTTGCGTCCTCGAGTGCATCCTCAAGCTCGCGGTCGCCCGCAAGAATGTTGAGTGTGATATTGGTTTTTACGTCGCGTGCGCGGCAGTAGGCGATGGCGTCCGCCATCTCGTCATGCGAAAAGCCCTGTGCGTTGCGGCGTGCGTTGAACATGCCGAAGCCCATATAGACTGCGCCTGCACCGGACTGCACAGCGGCGCGAATGCCCTCCGGCGAACCGGCGGGAGCAAGAAGTTCTACTTTATTCCTCATTTGCGGTTGTGATTCGGGTGCTTGCCGTTATTCTGCGCCTGCCGGTCGCGCAGTGCGGCAAGCTCGGCTTCGAGGGCACGGCATTTTGCCTCAGCGGCTTCGGCGGCAGACTTGGCCTTGATGTAATCATCCGCCAGCGTGACCGTTGCCAGTGCCAGCGCGCGTGTGGACGCAAACGACGGCGAGCCGCCGCAGTGCGCTACGGTCTGGCGTGCCAGCTCGGCTACCTCATGCATATAGTCCGCGCTCTCGTCGGAGACCAGGTTGTATTTTTGACCGGCAATATGAAGAACCATGCGGTTTGCCATAACGGGTCCCTTCCTTTCATTAAATATAGTGCAGGCAGAGCAGCCGAAAACAGGCGGCTCTGCTCGAATAGGCATAAGAAGATAAGATATAGTATAGCACAATATGACAGGTTTTGAAATAAAAATTCTGTGCAAACGATAAAAAACTCCGTATAGAATTTTCACAATGTGTATAAAGTGTAAAAGATTTGTGTTCGGCTTGTCTCGCGCGTTTTAGTGTGATAAAATGTGTATATTGGCGGAAGTCCGGGAAAAGGCTTCCACGTTATCTTTTGGAGGTCATTTTTATGCTGAACATGAACGAGGTCCGGCGCATTGTCGTCAAGGTCGGCTCCTCGACGCTGACTTATGACAACGGCAAGCCGAATATCCGCCGTATCGAGCGTCTGGTACGCACGATCAGCGACCTGCAGAACCGCGGCTTCGAGATGGTGCTCGTATCCTCGGGTGCGGTGGCGGTCGGCACGGCAAAGCTCGGTCTGGCGGAGAGACCGAAGGAGCTGTCGGTCAAGCAGGCGGCGGCTGCTGTCGGGCAGTGCGAGCTGATGCACATTTACGACAAAATGTTTCTGGAATACGGCATCAACGTGGCGCAGATCCTGCTGACGCGCGAGAATATCGTCGATGACGACCAGCGCGCCAACATCCACAACACGTTTACCGCGCTGACTAAGATCGGCGTTGTGCCCATCATCAACGAAAACGACACGGTTGCAACCGCCGAGCTGAAGCACATCGAGAACTTCGGTGATAACGATACGCTGTCCGCAGTTGTGGCACGTATGTGCGATGCCGATCTGCTGGTTATCTTCTCAGATATCGACGGCCTGTACGACTCCAACCCGCGCACCAACCCGCAGGCCAAGCTGATTAACCACGTCGGCAGGATTGACGCAAAAATCCGCCGTATGGCGGGCGGCGCCGGTTCCGCGCACGGCACGGGCGGCATGGCGACCAAAATCACCGCCGCAGAGCTTTGCATGGACGCAGGCATTCCCATGATGGTCGCCAACGGCGATAAGCAGGGACTTTTGTATGATATTGTGGACGGTAAGGAAGTTGGAACCCTGTTCCAACGCGAACGCTGACGTATACCGTAGGGCGCGACGACTCGGCGCGCCGTTTCTAACGAATTGCAGATGGTTTACAGCGGCGTGCCGAGGTCGTCACGCCCTACGAGATAAATTGTGCAGATTATGAGGTGAATATATAATGAGAACGCTCATGCAGATCGCCGAAGATGCCCGCCGCTCGAAATACGCGGTGGCGAAGCTCGGCACGAACGATAAAAACCGCGGCATCCTCGCCATTGCGGACACGCTGATGGCACATGCGGACGAGATCATCGCGGCAAACAGGATTGATATTGAAAACGGCAGAGCGGCAGGTCTGAACGACGGCCTGATCGACCGTCTGATGCTGGACGAAAAGCGCATTGCGGGCATTGCCGAAGGCTGCCGTCAGGTGGCGGCGCTGCCCGACCCGGTCGGTGAGGTGCTTTGGATGCATAAGCGTCCGAACGGCCTGAACATCGGTCAGAAGCGCGTGCCGATGGGTGTGATCGGCATTATCTACGAGGCTCGTCCGAACGTTACCGTGGATGCGGCTGTGCTGTGCTTCAAGGCCGGCTCGGCGTGCATTCTGCGCGGCGGCAAGGAGGCGTTCCAGTCCTCCATGTGCCTGACCAGGCTGATGCGCGAGGCACTGGCGGCTGAAGGTCTGCCGGAGAACGCCATCAATCTGGTGGAGGACACCAGCCGCGACACCGCAACCCAGATGATGAAGCTGAACGGCTATCTCGATGTGCTGATTCCGCGCGGCGGCGCAGGACTGATCCGCTCGGTTGTCATGAACGCGACCGTGCCCGTCATCGAGACCGGCACGGGCAACTGCCACGTTTACGTTGATGCGACTGCCGACCTTGAGATGGCGAAGAATATTCTCGTCAACGCCAAGTGCCAGCGCCCGAGCGTGTGCAATGCGGCGGAAAGCCTGCTCGTCCACAAGGACGTTGCAGAGCAGTTCCTGCCGATGGCAGCAGAGGGCCTTGCACCCGACCATGTAGCCATCCACGGCTGTCCGCGCACGATGGACATCCTCGGTGACAGCATTGCGCCCGCGACCGATGAGGATTACGGCAGAGAATACCTCGGCTACGAAATCTCCTGCAAGGTGGTCGATTCGCTGGACGAGGCCATCGAGCACATTAACCGCTTTAACACCGGTCACTCGGAGTGTATCGTCACCCGCGATTATGATGCGTCGCAGCGATTCCTTGAGGAAGTGGACGCGGCGGCTGTCTATGTCAATGCGTCTACGCGCTTTACCGACGGCTTTGAGTTCGGCTTCGGCGCGGAGATCGGCATTTCGACCCAGAAGCTGCACGCGCGCGGTCCGATGGGTCTGACCGCGCTCACCACCACCAAGTATATCATTTACGGAAACGGACAGGTGCGATAATGGATAAAACGATGGAGAAGGAATATAAGTGGCGTGCGGACGAGAAGCTGCTCGGACAGGCGCTTTTGTGGGCTTCTTCGCGCATTGGCAGCCAGAGCCGAACCATCAACATGGAATCCAGCTATTTTGACACGGCGGACGGACTGCTGAAGGAACATCAGGCGGCACTGCGTCTGCGCCGCGAGAACGACCGCAGCGTGTGCTGCATGAAGCTGCGCAACACGGATACGCCGGACGGCATGCGTGCCCACGAGGAGTACCAGTGCGAGGCGGTCTCTCTGCTTGACGGTCTGCGCCGTTTGCCCGAGCTTGGTGCGCCGAACGACCTGTGCGAGCGGGCGCTGGCAGCCGACCTGCAGGAAATCTGCACGGTTTCGTTCCGCCGGTGTGCGGTGCTGCTGCAGGAGGGCGATACCGTGTGCGAAATGGCGCTTGACGAAGGCGAACTGCGTCATAACGGTAAATCGGCGCCGCTGTGCGAGATCGAACTTGAGTATGTCGCAGGCAGCGAGGATACCTTCCACGCGCTTGCCGTAGAGCTGGCGCAGCAGCTTGACCTCGTGGTTGAGCCGACCAGCAAGCTGGCGAGAGCGATGGCGCTGTAAATTTCGCTTTACAAGACGGCTCCTATACAGTATAATGGGAACTGCAACAGGGGAATGAGGTTCTCCCTTGGACAAACGTCCTAAACCGCTTCGATTATTCAAAGCTGATGACTTCTGCGTTAAATTTACGCAGATGCCATCGGCTTTTCTGCGTTTCTGGGAGGAAAAACTATGTTAACTTCACTCGCGCTCGTATTTCTGCTCGGTCTGGCTGCGGCGGCACTATGCAGCCGGATCGGTCTGCCGCGCATCATCGGTATGCTGCTCACAGGCATTCTGATAGGGCCGTATGTGCTGAACTGGCTGGACGATTCCATTTTGTCTATCTCGTCCGAGCTGCGGCAGATGGCGCTTATCATCATCTTGATCAAGGCCGGTCTGTCGCTCGACCTGTCTGCCCTGAAAAAAGTCGGCCGACCAGCTGTCATGATGGCCTGCGTGCCCGCAAGCTGTGAGATTCTGGCGTTTTTCCTGCTTGCGCCGCACATTCTGGGCATCAACCGGATAGAAGCGGCCGTCATGGGTGCCGTGCTCGGTGCGGTATCTCCGGCGGTGGTTGTGCCGAGAATGGTACAGCTGATGGAAGAAAAGCGGGGAACAGGGCAGGGCATTCCGCAGATGATACTGGCGGGCGCGTCCTGTGACGATATTTATGTGATCGTGCTGTTCTCGACCTTTGTCGGCATGGCACAGGGCGGCAGTGCCAACATGATGGATTTCGTGAACATCCCGGTTTCCATTGTGCTCGGCGTGGCGCTCGGTGCGGCTGTCGGTCTGCTGCTGCACTTGTTCCTTGAGACCGCGTACCGGCACGGATGTTACGTTCGCAACAGCACGAAGGTTATTCTGATTCTCGGCCTGTCGTTCCTGCTGATGGCGGTGGAGACCTGGCTCAAAGGCATCGTGTCCGTGTCCGGACTGCTGGCCGTTATGAGCATGGCGTGTGTGCTCAAGATCAAAAGTCCGGAAAAAGTCACCAAACGTCTGTCCGCCAAGTTCGGCAAGCTGTGGATCGCTGCCGAAGCGATTCTTTTCGTGCTGGTCGGCGCGGCTGTGGATATCCGCTGCGCAGTACAGGCCGGTGCCGCCGCTGTGCTCATGATCGCACTTGCGCTCGTGTTCCGCGCGGTCGGCGTGAGCATCTGTATGCTCGGTACCGGGCTGAACCGAAAGGAGCGCCTGTTCTGTGTTATTGCCTATCTGCCGAAGGCAACCGTGCAGGCGGCCATCGGCTCGGTGCCGCTGTCAATGGGGCTGCCGTGCGGACAGCTGGTGCTTTCGGTGGCGGTGCTCGCCATCCTGATTACCGCGCCGCTCGGCGCCATTGGCATCGACCGTACCGCCGGACGCCTTCTCGTGCAGGAGAGTCCGTCCGATATTGCAGAATGAGGATGTGTTGGGTGCGTTTGTGATAACTGCTGTCATTTTCCTCGGCAGAAAATTGTGCAAAGTGTATATTTTTCGCTAAAGATGCAATTTCCTTCGTGAAATCTTGCAAAATTGCACGTTTCCGTGTATAATTAAAATGAAATTTTAGGAGGGTAAAACATATGACTTTCGACAGCATAATCACAATAGCGGCCTTCTGCTGTTACCTGATCTTTATGCTCTGCATAGGCATGTATTTCGTCGGCAAAAACCGCACGACGAACGAGTATTTTCTGGGCGGCCGACAGCTTGGCTCGTGGGTAACCTCTATGAGCGCACAGGCGTCCGACATGTCCGGCTGGCTGCTGATGGGCCTGCCGGGTGCGGCATACCTGTCCGGTATTTCCGCAGGCTGGATCGCCATTGGCCTGGCCATCGGCACTTACCTTAACTGGCTGCTCGTTGCAAAGCGTCTGCGCCAGTACACCAAAACCGCAGGTGATGCGATTACGCTGCCGCAGTTCTTCAAAAACCGTTTCCACGATGAAAGCGGCTGGATTTCGGTTATTGCAGCGGTGTTTATTCTGGTGTTTTTCCTGTTTTACACTGCGTCCGGCTTTGTATCCTGCGCGAAGCTGTTCTCGTCCGTATTCGGCATTCCGTACATGGTGTCGCTGCTGGTCGGTGCAGTAGTCGTTATTTCGTACACGTTTGCAGGCGGCTTTTTCGCTGTTTGCTGGACCGACTTCTTCCAGGGCATCCTGATGTTCTTCTGCGTGCTTGCGGTTCCGACCATCGCTATCTTCTCGATGGGCGGCCCGACCGAGTTCTTCTCGCAGGTGGAAGCGTTCAATCCGAATTTCCTGAATATGCTCGTTGACGGTGCGACCGGCGTGCCGTATACTGCAATGGGCATCATCTCGCTGCTTGCATGGGGTCTCGGCTACTTCGGTCAGCCGCATATCCTCGTGCGCTTCATGGGCATTTCGTCTCCGCAGGCGATCAAGAAATCCCGACGCATTGCTACGGTATGGGTGCTTATCTCGCTGACCGCAGCTATCATGATTGGCGTTTCCGGCCGTATGTTCCTCGGCGACGGACTGCTGCTCAATGACGGCAATCAGGAAACCATCTACATTAGCATGGTAGCGAAGATCTTCCCGGTATTCATCGCCGGTATCTTCCTGTCGGCTATTCTGGCAGCCATCATGTCCACTGCGGACAGCCAGCTGCTGGTTACCGCATCCGCTATCACGGAGGACTTTTACCACAACAAGATCCGCAAGAACGCAAGCGAGAAGGAGCTGATGTGGGTCTCCCGCGGCTGCGTTATGGCGGTAGCAATTATCGCTGTTCTGATCGCAACCAACCAGAACAGCACCATCCTTGGTCTGGTATCCTACGCATGGGGCGGCTTCGGCTCTGCCTTCGGTCCGCTGGTTCTGTGTTCGCTGTTCTGGAGACGCACGAACAAGCAGGGCGCGTATGCCGGCATTATCGTCGGTGGCGTGGTCGATCTGGTATGGGCGCAGCTGTCCGGCGGCATCTTCGATCTGTATGAGATCGTGCCGGGCTTTGTGTTCGGTCTGCTTGCCATCGTTGTTGTCAGCCTGCTGACACCGGCACCGACCAAGGCAGTGACCGATGAGTTCGATTCCTACCATCACTGCGTAGAGTAATCTGCAGAATTTAAGAGTAAGTAATGTAAGTAAAAGGGAATACCCAATGTGGTACCGCCCAGAATCAATGAGGCGAGGAGGAGACTGCTATGACAAAGCAGACCGGAATTGTAGATTGCTTTGAAGGCGATTCTGTAGTCGTTGAAGTAAACGGCGAAATGGTGAATTTCGACCGTGCCGATGCACCGGCAATGCTGTGCGAGGGCATGGTGGTCATCATCAAGGACGGCCGTATCGTTGATATCGATGAAATCGAGACCCAGCGCATGGAAAACGATATGCGCCGTCGATTTGAGCGAATTCTCGGTAAGAATACCGATTGAATACCCCAGTAAAGGAAAGGCGAACACACCAATGGAAAAGAAACCCTTTTTGACGCTCCAGCAAGTGCAGGAGATCACCAAAACCTATCCGACTCCGTTCCACATTTACGATGAGAAGGCGATCCGTGAGAACGCCCGTAAGGTAAAGAAAGCATTTGCGTGGAATCCGGGTTACAAGGAATATTTCGCTGTTAAGGCGACGCCGAACCCGCGTCTCATCCAGATTCTGCATGAGGAAGGCTTTGGCTGTGACTGCTCCAGCCTGCCCGAGCTGCAGCTCAGCGATGTTTGCGGCGTAAAGGAGCATGACATCATGTTCTCCTCCAACGTCACTCCGGCAGAGGACTACAAGCTCGCGTCCGACCTGAACGCCATCATCAACTTCGATGATATTACCCACCTCGATTTCTACGACAAGGTAGTAGGCGACTGGAAGGAGACCATGTCCTGCCGCTTCAATCCGGGCGGCGACTTCGTGCTGAACAATTCCATCATGGATACCCCGCAGGAGGCCAAGTACGGCATGACCCGCGAGCAGCTGGTCGAAGCGTTCAAGTACATGAAGCAAAAGGGTGTTAAGCATTTCGGCATTCACGCATTCCTCGCCTCCAACACGGTTGCCAATGAGTACTATCCGGCACTGGCGCGCATCCTGTTCCAGCTGGCGGTTGACGTGCAGAAGGAGACCGGCGTGCATATCGCATTCATCAACCTGTCCGGCGGCGTAGGCATTCCGTACCGTCCGTCGCAGGAGCCGAACGACATCATGGCCATCGGTGAAGGCGTGCATCAGGCATACGACGAGGTTCTTGTTCCGGCCGGCATGGACGATGTTGCCATCTACACCGAGATGGGCCGCTTTATCCTTGGCCCTTACGGCGCTCTGGTTGCCCAGTGCATCCACCAGAAGCATACCTATAAGGAGTATGCCGGTCTGGACGCCTGCGCGGCAAACCTCATGCGTCCGGCGATGTACGGCGCATACCACCATATCACCGTGCTCGGCAAGGAAAACGCGCTGTGCGATCATACCTACGACGTGACCGGCGGTCTGTGCGAAAATAACGACAAGTTTGCCGTTGACCGCAATCTGCCGCAGATTGACATCGGCGATTACGTTTATATCCACGATACCGGCGCGCACGGCTTCTCGATGGGCTATAACTATAACGCAAAGCTGCGTTCCGCAGAGCTGCTGCTTTGCGAGGACGGCTCGGTAGAGATGATCCGCCGCGCAGAGACCCCGAAGGACTACTTTGCAACGTTTGATTTTACCGGACTGTTTGATAATATTAAGTAAGAGTTTTATGTACACAGAAAAGGACCCCTTTGGGGTCCTTTTTGCGTTCTGTGGAGTAATTGAGGATTGAAAATGGAGAATGGAAAATGAACGTACAGATGAAACAATGTCTCCGGTTGGGTTTAACATAAGGGGGGTATTGGGGAACGGCGGGGTGAGGGCACCCCGCCCTACGGATAGTTGTTAAATGATATTAATGGATTATATTCGTAGGTGCCGTCTGTAATAACGAGCCAACGAGTTGCGCGACACGGGTATCCTCCAGAGGACCTTCTCTTGCCCTTCGGGCAATTCACCTTGGCGCACCCTGCGGTAAAGTTTGTTGGTAAAGTGGAATCCGCAGGTGTTGTCCATAACAACGCGTAAACGAGTTGCGCAACACTGTTATGTTGCGCCTGCGTAGAGTAAACCATATGTGTAGCAGTACGGTATTTGACACTGCGAATATGTTGAGAAACATACGGAAGAAAAATCCTCTGCCGTATTCCAATTTCGGAGCGGTCGCCGGTCTCTGGTCTGCGCCAGACTACGAAATAAAGGGAAACGGGAGTTAAGAGGGTAGAAACCGCAGGTGTCTACCCTCTT